>Ga0157370_10003186_pt1 | contig 19403 bp, 20 predicted proteins | sample C35metaG_FD_113463 | JGI IMG/M metagenome (GOLD analysis project Ga0157370, IMG submission 113463) | Corn rhizosphere microbial communities from Kellogg Biological Station, Michigan, USA - C3-5 metaG | ecosystem: Host-associated > Plants > Roots > Rhizosphere > Soil | place: USA: Michigan...
AGACTCCCCAAGTTCAAGATGGAAAACACGCCCGAGACAATGGCGGGCTTGAAGGGGCTGGTCGATCACTTCCTTGCCGAAGATGAAAAGAAGAAGGCAGAAGAAGAAGAAGAAGAAAAAGAGAAAGAGAAAGGGAAAGAGGAACCCGCCGCTGCTGCTGCTTCGGCTCCTCCTCCTCGTGCACCCCCACCACCGGTGACGCTTGAGATCAACGCGGACTTTGAGGGCGACAACATGGAAGAGCCCACGCCCGAGCTCCTGAATGCCGCCCTCCGCACGGCCCACGGGATCGCGGGCGATCCGACCAAACAGCCCCAGCGTGCACTCGTCCTCACCACCGCACAGATCCAGGCCAATCTGAGTCCCAAAGAGCTGCGGTGCGCGATCGAAGCACAGATCGTGCCCGAGAACCTGAAGCCGGCCGCGGCCGGCTTCTTCGAGGAGGAGACGAACCTCACGATGGACCTGATGAAGAGCCTCGTCAAGGACTTCAAGCCCGAGCTGATTCGCACCTCGCTGATGCGACCGGACGACGAGAAGCTCGACAACACGCGCGAAACGCAGATGCGCATGGACCAGCTCGCCGCAGCCAAGCGCCTCTTTGGTGCGCGACCGAGCACGGTCGACTTTGCAAAGAAGTACGAGCAGACGGTGGACGAGTGGACGGACACAGTGCTTGGCCTGTACGCGCATAACCTGCAGAACCCCAAAATGCTCAACGACGAGCTCGCGCTGCGCTTCAAGATCCTGGCGCGCATTCACGAAGCCGAGGACGGTTATCGGAAGCTCGTTGCTGCGCGCAGCAAGTGAGGTTGAAAAGGAGCGAACTTGGTTTATTGTTCTATTTCGTTCTCATATGCAAGAAACACTCATTTCAATGAAAGAAAGAAGAAGAAGCGCGGGGATTGGTGTCCTCTCTGAGAGCCATCACGAACGCTTTGTACGCCAGCCTGTCACGCTCGCTCCCCGTGTAGTAGTTGTTGTGATGAGCGTCCTGCAATTCCAGCACATGCACGCTGGGGTGGCCCGCGCGTTGTAGTGCATCGACGAGCGCGTACGTGTCGTTGGGTGAGACAGACGTGTCGTGCTTGGCGGTGACGAATGCGACCGGGATGTTGTGCGGGAAGCGGTGCGCAAGCGCCAGTGGCGACAGCAGACGCGCGTCTGCGGCCTTGTAGGCGGTCATCTGCTCAAGCAACCACTCGGCCAGCGAGGCGAGGCGTGCACCATTGCGAAATTCCAACACGTGTGGGATCGATGCCGGACACCCTTCCAGCAGCAACAATTTCGGAACGGTGCCAGACGCCAACTCCTCCTCTTCGGCCAGTGCCCAGCGAGCAAAGGTAGTGGCCGCACCACGCGAAATGCCAAACGCAATGTCGCCCACGCCACGTGCACGGCACTGCTCGATGTCGGAGTGCTGTCCCAGGTTCACGTGACGAAAGTCGATGTAATACGGGGCGCCTTGCACGATGACGGGGCGCCCCATCGCCAACAAGCACAGGTTGAGGATCCATGTGAATGCAATGCGCAAAAACAATGGCGAGGAGTACACGACTTCCGGCAAGTCTGCAGCAATGCTACGAATTTCATGCGGCAGAAACAGTGGGTCGGGATGCGTGGTCAGTCGATGCACTTGCTGCGCCGATGCAAACGCGCCTTGGAAGAAGACAACGGGGGCATCCTCCAATGCCATGTCGGAAGAGGAAGGGGAGAGGGAGGGTGCACCGTGGAACAATGAACCAAAAAATGGAAAAGGGAGCAGGTATGTGTGCGCGGTTTCTACTTTTGGGGACGCGTGCGAGGTGCTTTCATTTCAACCATCGAAGAAGAAGAAGAAGAAGGGAGTGGGGGAGGGGAGGGGGATGCACGGAGCTTCGCGGGACGACTATGCAGAGGAGGAGAGGAGGAGGAGGGAGGCAAGAGCATGCGCATCACAAAGAGGATGGCCGCCAGCAGCATCAGGGCCAGCGAGAGGGCAACGTAGAGCGTCGCCTGGCGGTGCCAGCGCACCTCGATGCGGTAGCCAAAGGCGCGCACCTCGTCCACCACCAAATAGCCCATGGCCACGAGGAACACCACGAAGCAGATCACGTTGATAAAGAGGGCGGTGAGCACGCCGTCGCGCACCACCCGGAACGCGCGGCTCGCCATGCCCGTCACGACGACGAAGCCCACGAGGACGAGGAAGGCGATGCCAAGCGAGATGAGCGTCGAGAGCGACGGCACAAACAGGGAAGGAAGGCGGATGTCGGGCAGCAGGGCCGCGAACGAGGGCAGTGCGGGTACAGCGGGCAGTGCGAAGAGGTCGAAATCGGGAAGGTCCACCAGTTCGGCCATGTGGTCAAAGGCGTCGGAGATCGCTTCGGCGGCCGGCCCCAACAGCTTCATGAGTTGCTCGACGATCAAGGTGGCGGCGAACTCCAGCCCTCGCGTGAAGAGGCCCACCACGATCTTCTCCAACTTGGCGATGGGCTTCACGATGTCCGACAGGCAGACCGAGATGCCGTCGCACGAGGGCGAGCTGCGCGAGGTGCACAGCTTGTCGGGGTCCAGCGTGAACATGGCGTCCAGGGCGCTCTCGTCGTCGGAAAACAGTCTGCGCATATGCGCGTGTGTAAACGTGGCATTGCCTCCCTCCAAGAGGTCTTCCACGACAGACAGCAAGCGACGACGGCGATGAAACAGACTAGTAACCAAATCCCCCACCTCGCCCAGCCCGTCCTCGATCATGTCCGCGTCCACGCAAAAACAAGGGAGACAGGCCAGCTGTTGCAGGCCGTAGTTGATGGCCGCCAGGACGACCATGGCGAGGCGCGCTTCGGGTCCACTGAGCCCGAGGGCGTGGACCAATAGGTCGGTGAGGCTGGAGATGGCCGGAGACAGCCGATCGAGGGTGGTGAGGTAGAGCCACGGCGGCGTGGGTTCGTCGATCTTGACGAGCCCAAAGTGTGTGATGGGGAACTGGCGAAGCGAAAGGGCCACCAGTCCCACGAGCACGCCACCCACGAACAAGATCAGGGGCGGCGTCACGAGCGAGACGCACCAGGTCGTCGCGCGCTCCAGCCAGGAAGGGGGCGGGGCTGCAGGGGTGTCGTTGACGGGTCCATACCCTCCTTTGGGTTTCTGAGAGGAGGGAACCACAAAACGCCCTCCCACCGCAGAGGAGGAGGAGGAGGAGAGAAGAAACAACTTTTGGTCGTCGCTCTCGACCCCGTCGGACGGCGGAGGCAGGATGGACAGTAACAACGCACACACGGCCACGCATGCCGAGGCGAAGAACGCGGCGTGGCCCGTGGCCGTATAGGTGCGCGAGAAGTCACTCCCCTCAAAAAGCAGACGCACGAGCAGGACGCGCGCCGCATTCGCGATCTGCGACGCAAACAGGAACAGGAAGCAGAAGAAGGTCGAGAGGAGCCAGAAGAAGCGCGAACGCGCCAGGGTCCCGCCTCCCTGGAAGACGCTGCAGAGAATGATGAAGGCGGCGAGGAAAGGGCCGGCCACAAAGGTGAGGGTGGCAAACAGCGACGACGTGGGCGTGAACGTGTAGGACAGACCGTCGCGGCCAGTGTGCAAGATGGCGTAGACCGGCTTGATGACGCGATAAAGGGTCATGCGCGCGATGCCGATCTCGGGCGCGGCAGGCAAGATGATTTTTTGGACCACGTCCTCGTTGGTGAGTTCGTACAGGGGCCGCACCAGTTCGATCAGGCGCAGCCAGTTCTTGCTGGCCGTGGTCATTTCGGGCGGGAAGTCGACGTGCGACGTGTGCCAATCGTCGGTGAGGCAGCCCGCGAGCACGGCAAACGCGAACAGGATGCCGAGTTGGTAGAGGAGCGCCGAGGTGAGCACATGGGCGAGCAGTTCGGCGACGGTGGTGAGGAGCGTGAGGATGCCAGAAAAAAAGGGGATCGACTGGGCACGCGTGGGCCGCGCGCTGGCCAGCAGGATCACAAAGAGCGCGCCAAGCCACATGAGGTGCACCCACAGCGCGAACAGGTCCAGCAAGTAGAAGTAGGGCGCCATGCACAGCTGGATGGCCAGCCATTGCTGCATGAAGAAGAGCGGCGCCGGTCGGCTCGCGAGCATCAGCGCGCACGAGGAAGAGACCAACAGAAGGAGGGAGGAGGGGGTGATGAAGTCGGTCGTTTGGCCAAAGTAGGCCATCACGAGGCCGTGCGAGCCCATGAGCAGCGTGAGGAAGACGCCAAAAAGGGGTGTGGGACGCCAGGGTTTGGCCTCTGGTCCGAGTGTGGGAGTGTCCTTGTGCAGGACGTGGAGGAAGAAGACGAGAAGGATGGCGGCGATGAGGGGGAGCAGCAAGGGATTGGGGTAGTCCGTGAGCAGCATGAGGTTGCTGGTGGCCACCAGTACGATGAGCAGGTCACCCTGGATGTCCACTGTGGACTCGGCCAGCTCTTCGCGGAACGCCCACTGCTGGAAGAGCACGGCCCAGATCGCCGCGGAGCCCATGCGCAGCAGCACGTGTTCGTTGTTGTTGAACGCGAGAATGGACAGAGGGGCCAGCAAGAGGATGAGGCGCAGGAACGGATAGATCCACAGGGACGCGATGGCGCGCAGGGGGCCCACGAAGAAGGGGGGGCGGGCAGGGGCAGGGGAAGGAGCCCCCTTGGGCCCCGCCGCCGCGGGCGTCATCATCTTCGGGAAGGGGTTGAAAAGAGAGAAGAGACTGGGCCATGCCGAATGCGTCTCTGGCTTTAAAAACGGATCGTGTCATCATTCCGTTTCGTTTTGTTGACAGGCCCCGCTCGCTGTCTGCCTGCTCTCACAACTCACACGCCATGGCCGCACCTGCTGCTGCTGCTTCTTCGCCAGGGGCGGACGTCATCGAAGCGGACCCCTACTTTCTGATGTCCTCGCAGAGGACGCAATGGGAGAGTGTGTGGAAGGAAGTGCATCAACCGGCCCCTGTTTCGGGCTTCGTGCAACCACCGCGGCAGTGGGTGCAACGCGACACGCCGCTTCCAATCCGCATCTATACCTTCACGGACCCCAACGGAGGAGGGTATTGGGCAGAGGAACATGCGTTCCTCTCCGAAGGACTCTTCAACCAGGTGATTGCGCCGCTCATACGAGAGCAGAAGCTGCGCACCGCGCTCATGGTGCACCCGACAGAGAATGCAGAGCGCGAGCGCAGAGCCCTGCAGGCCGCGCAGTTCCACAAGTGGCAGCCGTCGGGCCAGCCGCAACCGCTCCCGGCCGTGCTCGTGACGCACATCGCCTCCTTCTGCACGCAAGCTGTCACGCAGCGTCGGCCCCTTGCGTGCGCGCATTTGCCGTGAACAAACGTTCCTCTCTTCCATTGCATGACATGTTCAATTGTTCTATCCTTCTTTGAGTTGAATGTGCGACGAGAGAAAGCTGCCAACGAGCTGCACGAGCGGGGAGATGGGGATGTGTGCCTGGACGAGCGCGCGCGCCTGCTCAAAGTCGTACTTGGCGAGCGCGTCCTCGTGGAAGGCGAGGACGTAGCCATACGTAAGGCGAGTGCACACAGGGAAAGAGGAGTTGTCGATGGGCCCGTCTTTCACCTCCCACAGATAGAACCAGAGCGTTTCTTTGCTGGATAGCTTGTTGCCGGCCCCGAACAGCCGCGCTTCCGTGCGCGCCTCGCACACCTTCTTGAGAAGCTGTGTGCGCGCGGGGTCCTCGTTCTCGAGGGTGCGCCGGACCAGAGAACGGTCCACGCCCCCGCACATGGGCCCGATGGAGCGGAGGAGCGGCTCCTGGGTGCGCAGCGAGCTCGCTTTCGCAGGCGCCTGCAGGCGACGAGGCGGCCGCTTGGGCCTCATCATCATCAGTGAGGGCTCACACGCGCACACGAGAGAGAGAAGGAGAGAGAACACAGTGGGATGTGGCGAAGCGAAGAACGAGGATGTTACAAAAAAAGGAAAGGAAAATGTTGCGAAAGACGTTGGAAAGACGCATGCGAAAAACGAAAAGGGCGCTTCACGCGCGGATCTCGAACGGTACGGGGGCGTCTGCGCGCGGCCAGCAGCTCACCAGGTACTGCTTGGCGGGGTTGAGGACGGGTTGCTCCATGGGCATCCACTCCCCGTTGTCCAGGCAGTCCTTGTGGTAGGACAAACCGCCCAGCTTCGCGGCACTCATCACCGAGAGTTCGGTGCGCAAGGGCTGGGCCGCGGCGGCGCGCGGCGGCAGGATCTCCTTGAGCAGCACGTCGAGCGTGGTGGACAAGTGGGCCTCGTCCTCCATCCAGCCGACGCCCGCGGCACGCTGGCACCCGCAGCTGCAGAGGGACATGTGCAGCATGACGAACTGGCTGCGCAGCTCGGGTGGCACAGTCACCTTGGCAAGCATCGAAAAGAACTCGGCGCGCGTGAGGTGGTCGTCGCCGATCGCACGAAGGACCTGCACGAGCAGTAAGAGCAGACGGGACAGCTCTTCGACTGTACGGAGAGGGAACTTCCGGGTGCGATACCAACGGCCGCCCAGCCCGCGTCCCACGAATTCCCCCTCTTCCGTCGCCACAGGAGGGTTTGCGATTGCGACGGCGGCGTTGAAGAGATGCGTGACGATCATCGACTTGTCCAGTGGCGTGTACCCCAGTGCGTACCCCTGGTTCCCCTGTCCTTCGAAGCGCATCTTGATGGGATTGCCTGCTTCCTGCTGGCGTCGGTCCTCGGCCTTCTCTTCCTCGGTGCTGTTGGTGATCATGTCCACGACGCGGAAGGGGGCCATCACGAATGGCTTGCGTCGGGACTGCCAGTCCAGTCGACGTCGTCGACGAATGCGGCTGTTCCGCTTCATCTTGGCCTCTTCTGCGAGTTGCACTCCGACCGCGGCCACCTCCGCGGGCGTCTGCAGCACGCGCTTGGTGGGGTTGGCCACCTTCCACTGCGCGAGATGTGCGCCTTGAAGTGGCACGAGCTTCCCGTCGGCCTTGGTGCGGCTGATGCGGTAGTACTTGTTCGCGTCAACAAGCGGCCCCTTGCCCATGACGATGGAAGTGGAGGAGGAGGGAGGAGAGGAGAGGAGAAGAGAGGGGGGGTCGAGGTGTGACCACTCCCCCCTCCCCTCTCCTTATTTAGCTTAGCGGTGCGCACGCGTTCAATCAAAAAAAATCCGTTTCGAACGCGAATCCGTTTCATGAGTGAGAGAGAGCGAGAAGAGTACACGAGGGGAAGCAAGCGAGAGAGGGGGACTCCCTTTTAGGAGGAGGAGGAGTAATAGGGCCTGGGCTGGTGGCCTCCTTCGAGCGAGGGCGCGGGCGTGGCTCCCTGCATGATTTCTTGCGCCGACGGCACATAGAGGGACTGGTGGGCCGATGCCATGCGCCGTTCGCGCAGCGTCTCGTCCAGCGCGGGCGAGCGGAAGGGCGACTTGTGGTAGGGCGGGTCCTTGCGGAAGGTGAGGAAGTAGTAGATCGACCACGCCTCGTGCGCGTAGAACAGTTGTTCCGTGGTGAAGTGGCGTGTGTCTTCGCCCATGCGCATGGACTGCATGTAGAGGCGTGTGAGTGCGGCGGGCGGCTCGGGCACGAGCACAGGATGCGGCCGGAGCAGCAGTCGGCTTGTGTCGGGGTCCTCGTCGTAGGGGACGCGCGACGCATACGCGGCGATGCAGTGGATGCAATCCGAAAGGGGCTTGTCGAGTGTGTGCAGCATGCAGTCGCAGAAGCGGGACGGTTTCGACGAAGGAGACACGGGTGTCATCACAGGGAGAGGCGGAAACACCGATGGCGGGCGCAGGGACGCTGCCGCGGCGGAGACGAACTGTACACCTCCGGGAGGGTGCGGCGGGAAGGACAAGTGGGGCCCCTGGTTCTGCAAGAGAGGAGGGTACGACGGCTGCGGCGGGGCAGCAGCAGGTGCCTCGGGGAAGTAGCGGTCACGCGCGTGCCTGGAGCGACTCATGTTGGGCGTGCGCGGGGGGTAGTGGCGGCGTTGTTGTTGCGGGAACGACGACGACATCGGAGCGAGAGTGAGAGAGGAGCGCAGATGTTGGGAAAGTGATGCACACCGGTCCACCCTCTCAACGCATGCCCCCTCTTTAAAATCGAACAAAAGAAAAAACGGATTGATTTGAAAGAGGGAGGATCCGTTTCATGAGAAGAGAGAGAGGGAACGACAAGCACGCGCAAAAAGGAAGAAGAAGAAGAAGAAGGATTGACGGATTTCTCAGAACTGGATCTTCCCGTCTGTCGGTTCTGGGTAGGCCGCGCGCGCTTCCGCGTCTGGCTCTGCGTCCCACGTCGCTCGGACGAAGAGGTCACGCGCACGCTCTGCTTCTGCTGCGCTGGCGTAGTACAACACAAGTGTGCATTGAGCGAGCCCCACATAGACGGCAGTGCCCGCCGCGTAGATCGACACAACACCGGCGGCCGCAACCCAGCATTCGCCTAGGACGCGGTTGCGCGGGGGGATCCAGAGCTTGCGGGGCATGGGGGTCGAGTCTGCCATTCCAAGAAGGAAAAAGGGATGGAGAGAGAGAGAGGGATCTGCATGCAACACACACGCGAGCGAGCAGTCAGCGCGGGCATCCACAAACGCGGGCGGCCTCGAACGGGGGAGCGGTGGGATGGGTATAGCGAAAAAAAGAGAAACGAGAACGACAAGCGCGTGCAACAACGGGAGAGAGAGGGAGAGGGCCGCACGCTCAGGGCCGCACGAAGGCGCCAAAGATGCTGGTCACCTTTGTGTTTTCGTTGAAATGAACACAAATGCCGTTGAGTGCGGTCGGAAAGACCATCCCCTCGGAAGGCGTGCGGGTCAGGGCAGTGAGGCCCATTTTTGTCGTGTCGTTCAGCCATGAATTGGTAAAGGTGATCTGCAAGAGGGTCAGTCTCGGGTTCGCCTCGTCGATCACGAGTGTGCTCCACGTTGATCCTTCTCCTCTCTCGTTGACGTAGAAATTACCTGGAGTGAACTCCAATCGAGCTGTGTAGACAGGTTTGCCTGGGGAGTCCGTGTTGATGGTCAGCCATTCGTCCCCGAACTTGCCGCTGTGGACGTCGTGTGCAGGGACAGACGGGGGAGGAGGAGGAGGAGAAGCGAGAACGGAAGCAGAGGTCTTGGAGCGCGTGCGAGAAGCGACCGACATGTGGAAGAAGAAGAAGAAGAGAGAGAGGAAGAAGAAAGAGCGGACGGACGAAGTGTGAGGGAGAGGGGGAGCTCTAGGCCCCGATGGGTGGCCGACAAGTTCCCTCGGCCGCCACCCAAGTCACCCCCGCGCACATCCGTTTCTTCATCGACGTCACGTAGGACGCATAGGCCGGGCGCAGCATCGCGCGGTACACGTTGAGCGACGTCGAGGGTGCGTTTTCGTCGTCCCAATACTGCGTCGGCTGCGCGTACACGCCCATTGCCACCAGCTCTCGGCGCGCCGTGTAGTATTCGTTGAAGAGGGCCGTGAGCTCGGCATTGGTGCCGCTCAGCATGGGCTCCAACTGGCTCACTTCGCTCCGTCCCTCGGCAATCTCAGTGCTGTTCGGACTGATGGAGACGATGGACTCCTGAACCTGGCGCAGCAAGACGGCGCGCGCCGCCGAGCACCAGGGCCAATCGGTGCAGCCTGTTGTGTTGACGCACTGGGACGTGGTGGGGTGGAGGGTGTATCCGTCGGGGCACGTGGCGCAGAGCGTGATGCCGCTGATGCGGCTCTGCTGACACTCGCCGCCGAAACACGCGTCGGCACACGCCTGCTCCAGCGCGGTCTGGTTGGTGGCGTACGACGGCGGCACGTAGGTGCTGTTGGACACCGGAGGTGGGGGCGGTGCGGGGGTCTCCAGCGTGCGCAGCTCGGAGAAGAGAGGGATGCCCGTCACGAGGATCGCGAGCACAAGGCTCGACCAGAGGGCGGTGGTTCGAAAGGAAGACGAAGTCATTTCTTTGATGGAATGAGAGCACTGGAAGGAACATGAAACAAAAAAAACCTCAATAGCCAAAGCGCGCTTTACTCCCCTGGCTCCTTCTTGCTCTTCTTTGCCTCGCGCTTCTCGTCTTCCTGTGCTTGCAAGCTGCGGCGTTCTTCGATTCGTGCGCGCACGCCGATCTCGGTCGCGGTGGTCTGGCGCAGGTCGCGCGTCATCTGATGGCCCGTCAGAAAAGAGGCCGTGTACTGGGCGAGGTCCGCAGGAAGGGCCGGAAGGGAGCGGGCGGCAGGAGGAGGGACGACGACGAGCGTCCCTTGCTCCGCGTGCATGAACACGCGCGATTGGCGCAGCGTGTCGTGCTGGCGGGCGGCCTCGAAGAGGGGCGCCAAGAAGGGCATGAGGAAATCGCGCGCGCGCTGTTGGCGAATGCCCATGTTTCGGACCATGTGCACGGGGATCCCGGTCAGCAGGGAGCTCATCGGAATCAGGTAGCCTTGGAATTGATGGTGGAGTTCGCGGATCTGCGCGGAAGACAGCAAAGGGAGCAGCACTGCGTGCACCGTGGCGTAGAACACAATGTCGCGGTACATATTCAGGGTGCGCAGGGATTCGAGAAGGCTGTACTTGATGCGCAGCATGTTGTTGTTGCTCAAGTGCACCGTGACGCCGCCGAGAATGTACTTGGTGCACAAGAGCAGGAGCAAGTCGACGAACTGCGCTTCGGAGCCCTCGGGCACAAAGATGTGCGCCTGCAGGAAGGCCTGCACGGCCTGGCGCTGTTCGTCGGGCTGGGCGGCTGTTCGGTGCACCGCCTGCACGAGCGCGACGAACGCACGACGGTCGCCGTCGCTGCACGCCGCAGAGTAGGCGCCGCGCTGCGTGTGGAAGTTCTGCACAAAGTTGCCCCAGTGCGCGAGCGGGGAATCGGCGGGGCACGGGGCGTCAGAGAACTGCAGGAGCTCCTCGGGGTCCAGGTGCCAGTGGTGCGGACTCCAGTTGAGGTCGTTGTTGGCAGTAGCGACGGCCATCGCGAGGAGTCGAGGGAGGGGGAAGAGGGTTTGGAAAGAGTGAACGGCAACTGAAATGGGGGGGGGGCAGGACGCCAGCCAACGAACGAGGGAAGCAAGCAGCAGCAGCAGCGCGTGAAACGGATCGAGAGGGGGACAGTGAGCAAGCAAAGGGATGAGCCTACAGGAACTCGTGCTTGCGCTTGGGCTGCGCAGGGGGGGAGCGACGCGGAGCAGGAGGAGGTCCTGCGGCCGCTGCCGCCGCGGATGGATACTGAATGGGGCGCCAGGGCACCCTGGGCCTTGCGACAGCGGCACCACCGGAGGAGGAGGAAGCAGCAGCAGCAGCCGGTGCCACCACCCCTTTGCGAACACACTGCACACGCAGTGCGAAATCGACGGGCGACGAGAACCACTCGCCATTGTCCTTGTGCGGGTGCATCAGAAGAACTTGGTTGGCGCGACACGCTGGACGTGCCTTGCACGCGCCGCACGACTTGCAGGGAGGACTGGGGGGGCCGCACCGTCCCTTTGCTGCGGTGTAGTAGGGGCAGTGCCCCGCTGCCTGCATGGTCTTGCAGCTCGAAAACAGCTTGGTCTCGTCGCTGGCGATCAACTTGGCGGCCCTGCGCGCCTCGTTCTCCACCTTTTGCTGCCGCTTCGCATCGTCCGGATGGCGCGCACGCAGCGCACGCACGTAGGATTCGAGCGGCACGCCCGTCTTGAGGACGAAATGGTCAAAGGTGCGGCGCTCCTCGTGGTGCAAGTGCTCGAGTCCGGGAGTGAATGCGCGCTTGGCCAACTCGCGCATGCAGGCAGGCAGGATCTGCTCGAGGCTCTCGATGTCGGGCAGCGACGACGAGGGCAGTCGGTCGAGGAGAGAAGAAGAGGACGACGAGGAGGAGGAGGATGCGTGGACGCGAGAGGTGCGGGTCGTGTTCCTTCGATTCTCCAGCGTTTGCACGAGCGGCCAGTAGAGGCGCGGCACGATGGTTTTCTGGAGGACGTGCGTCGACATGCGAAGGGCGTGCCCTTCGTCGTCACCTAGCACCCGCAACAACTGCTCACGGAGTACGAGTCCAATCACGACGGCGGCCACCAACCCATTGGACAAGCACTGCACCCGGCCCTCGGACAGGCGCACAACACCCAAGTGGGCAAAAGGGAGAAGGCGATGGACGCCCGCGCCGTCAAAAGGAGCGTCAAAGTCCACGGTCGTGGGCAGCGGGCCGGTGCACAGACGGTGCATGAAGAGGCGGTGTTCGGCCGCCAGCCAGAGTCCGCTGAGCGTGGCGCGTCGTGTGCCGAGTGGCGGATGACGGGCGACGACCGTGGAAAGCGTGGTGAACGATGCCACGTCGTGGTCGCGGTTGTATTCCTCCTTCTTCTTCTCCTCTTCGTCCTCGAAGGAGTCGATGCGGCGCTGGCAGATTCGCAAGAGGGTGCTGTAGTTGATACGAGCAGAGGGGGACACACGGAACGAGCTCTGCAGGGGAAAGACAAAGGGGGGCACGGGGGAGGAAGGAGGAGGAGAGGGCTTGCACTCGTCGCGTTGGATGACGACCACGCGCTGCAAGAGCGCCGACGAAGGCAAGGACGAGGACGAGGGGCGAACGAAGAGGGAGGCAGAAGGATCCGCAAGCGCCTTGACGAGGTAGGGCAGCAAGGGGAAGGCGCCCCACAAGAGAAGCGGAGAAGAAGAAGACACGTCGCGTAGAACGACCCACATCCACGCGTGGTTGAAGCGGTCCAAGGGCAGCTCCGCGACCGTGCACTGCACCTGTGTGAGAGAAGAGAGAGGGTCTTCTGTCTCGATGTTGAAGATACACAGCGGGAGGGGTGCGGCCCATGCTTCCAGTTCACTGAGTTCCGCGCTGCTGGGGAAGGGAGGCCGCGGCGACGACCACGTCTTCTGCGCGTACTCCTGGGCCTGCCGCCGCTGCAGCTCCCACGCTGCTTGCGCTCTCTCGGGCGTCCATGTGAGCGTCGTTGGAGTCCGGAAGCTCTTCTTCTTCTTCTCCATCCTTGCTGAGAGAGTGGACTGCGTCGAGGAGGTGTGAAGAGTGAATGCCCAGTCGCTCGAGGGCGGCCGCCGAAACCATCGCCCCGTCGTCCTCGTCCAACGAAACGGATCCAGCGTCTCGGCTGTTGAACAAGACCGCCGTTTCGGCCGGGTGGTGGCTGCCAAAATCGTGCACGACGCGCACCGAAACGGACGCGGCCGGCAACGCGAGGTCGAGAAAGAGTTCTGCGAACGCCATCGCCACGACCAGCAACGGGTCCTTGGCCCCCCCTCCGCCGTCGAGAGCACTGTTGTTTTCTACCTCGTGCACGTGCACGTGGTGGCTCTGGCGCGGATGATGCAAGGCACGCTCGCGTTGCATCTCCTCTCCATCGTCGGGGTCGCCCTTTTGCTTGACGATCACGAGGATGCCCTCGTGGCTGTGCTCCACCACGAAGAAGCGCATGAGAAAGAAGAAGAGGAGAGAAGAGAGAGAAGAAGACGATGGGGAGACCCGTGGAAGAGGATGGGAGAGTGAGTCCTCTCTTCTTCTTCCTCTTCCTCTTCTTTCTTCTCCTCCCTCCCTCTGTCTCTCGTGAGCGCGTCCAAGCGAAGATTTCAACATCGAATGCGTTTTTGTTGGCATGGAGGAGAGAGCACGAGACGAGGGAAAGAAAAAAAAAGAGCCAAGCAGGCGCTCGCACGCACACGCGATGTAGCTCACTCCTCCTTCTTCTTCTTCGTGTTCGTCCCGGCGATGAGCGCGTCGATTTCCTTCTGCACGCTCTCTTTCACGTCCTCCGCACGCACGCCCACCGGGAGGAGAATGTGAGCCATCAACATGTCCTCGTTTGTCTTGCCCCACCAAGCGGTCAGGCCGTCTCGGAGGCCATCGGGGCCGAGCGCTCCGCGGCCCTTCACTACAGCGCACGTCGTCGCCCCGGGCATCTTGGTGAACAGCTCGGCAGCGATGCTCGTTTTCTCTGCGGGAGCGCTCATGGCAACAACAGCAAGCGAAGAAGAAGAAGAAAAAGAAGAAGAAGGAGGGCGCTTGAGTTGTGAGTTGTGCGCGCGTGCGTGCTTTGGGCAAAGAGAGGCATTCGAACGGCGTGTACGGCCAATTGAAATGAAACGGATACGAACGAAACAGATATCCAACCCCCTCACTCGCGCTTCTGCTGCTTTTCTTTGCCCTGCTCCGTGTGATCCTGTTCCATGCGCCAGCGCGCACCGACGCGCCGTTCGAGTTCCGCGATGGCCTCGGGATCTGCTGCAGCTGCAGCAGCGGGTTGAGCAGCGGCTGCTGCAACGGCCGCCATTTCCACAGCTCCCTCGAGTGCGCGGAACTGCGCCATGGCGAGGCGGTACCCAATGTGCCCCGGGCTGCTGAGGTACGCGCTGTACTCCGGCTTGCTTCGGAAGAGGTTGAAGCGACGGTGACGCAGCTGGGCCACGCGAAATCGTTCGGCGGCGCGGGCCAATCCGCGTGCTGCAGCAAAGCGCGGGTTGAGGGGATGGTCGATCCATGGGTCGCATTGCAGGTATGCGAGTTTGGGCAGCTCGGACAGGGCCGTGAGCCGGGGACAGTCGGACGCGTACAGGTGTGTCAGCCGTGGCAACACGGGGAGGGTCGCCAGCGAGGGGCAAGAGGAACAGTTCAGCGATCCTAAGCCGGGCAGCGCGGGGAGGGCCGCGAGCAAAGGGCAGAGGCGGCAGTTCAACGTCCGCAGACGGGGCAGTACGGGGAGGACGGTGAGGTTTGGACATCCGACGCAGGTCAGGTACTTGAGCCTGGGCAGCACGGGGATCGTCGCGAGCAAGGGACAGTTGGAGCAGTCCAGATGCCGCAGCTTGGGCAGCAAAGGGATGACCGTGACGTTGGGGCAGCCGTGACAGTCCAAGTACGTGGCTCTCTCCAGCTCCGCCCGGCGCGCGGGCTGACAAATGATGCACATGGCGTGGGCGGGCTGAGTTTAGTTGAGCTGTGCGTCTCCGTGCGTCGGGCTCGAGAAGCCAAGGGATCGTTTAAATGGCGCAAACGTGGAATGAAACGGAAACGAATGCGAAACGGACTCAACTTCTCTTGTTTACTCGCGCTTCTGTTGCTTCTCCTTCTCTTGTTCCTTGTGATCCTGTTCGAGGCGACGACGCACCCCTTGCCTGCGTTCAAGTTCTGCCTGCGCTGCTGCCGCGGCCTGCTCTGCATGCTGGACGAATGCCAACTGGCGCGCCACTTGGGCTGCATTCGGCGGCGAGGGGCGCGCGCGCAGGTCGTGCGCGAACGCGGGCGGAACCAGAAACGACGCGACATGGTGGCCCAGCTCCCGGGGCAGGCGAGGAAGAAGAGGAGCGGCGGAACCGTCCTCCAGCCGGTTCAACAGTTGTGTGGCACGGAGTGCATGTTGGTCGCGCGCCGCTGCAAACAACGGGGCAAGTGCGTTCTCCAATTCGCGGAGCGTATTGATGGCAGAATAGCGGGCAGATGAATACAGCGCATCGTTTCGGAGCAAGCGTTCTCTCTTCTCCCGCACCATTTGCTCCAGACGTCGCACGTCCGCAGGAGACAAGCGTGGCAGAAGGAAACAATGCACCTGCAAGATTGCCACGATCCTCCGGTCATATGCACTGCTTGTTTCCAGATGATTCCAGATCTCCTCGATGCCTGTGACGCCGTCCATCTGCACCACTCGAGTCAACACGCCAACCAACGGCGTCACAACCATATGAGCAAAGACCGAAAAGTGCACGGAGTCACGCAACCGAATGAAGCGCGTTGCAAACTCGACCGTCGCCTGATACCGCTCGTGCTTGTCTGTGGTCCGCGCGAACAACCGAACGAGTTCCACGAGCGCAGGCGCATAGACGCGCTCCATCGAGAAAGTGCGGTCGAAGTCCCACCAGTGGGTCCTGACGTCAGCGGCGGCGGCGGCGGCCATCTTTTGCGCGTGGTGGGAGGAGGAGGAGAGCAGGCTGAGTTGTGTGTGTGTGTGTGTACGAGTTGAACTCGAGAAGCGAGAAGAGTGTTTAACGCGCAAGTGTGAAATGAAACGGAATCAAGCGAACGCGAAACAGAGATTCAATTCCTCCTCCTCCTCCTCACTCGCGCTTCTGTTGCTTCTCCTTCTCTTGTTCCTTGTGGTCCTGTTCGAGGCGGCGACGCACCCCTTGCCTGCGTTCCAGCTCGGCGTTGGCCTGTGGATCCGCCGCTGCGGCCTGCTCTGCCTGTTGGACGAATGCCAACTGGCGCGCCACTTGGGCTGCATTCGGCGGCGGAGGGTGCGTGCGCAGGTCGTGCGCAAACGCGGGTGGCAACAGAAACGACGCGAGGTGATGGTGGCTCAGGTCGCGGGGCAAGCGAGGGAGGTGTGCGGCCGCACCTTCTTCCAGACGATCGAGCAGCCGTGTGGAGTAAAGGTCACGTTGCTGCTGCGTTTGCACGAACAGAGGGGCCAGTGCGTCCTGGATCAGTTGAAACTTCCATTCATTCGACGCGGGCGCTGGCGCAAACCCAGTCCTCTGTTGCATGAACAGTTCCAGACGCCGCGCACCGGCAGGGGGCAAGTGGGGAAGTAGGAAACAGTGCACCTGCAAATAAGGAACCACGAAGGTACCGGCCTGTCTGTAGAGAACGTTCCACGCGCTTTCGGCGTCTGTCTTCACTTCGTTCATCTCCATCACCCATCGCAACATACGAACCAGAGGTTGCACGACATGCACGGTGAACTCGATGTAGGAGTGATGTATCTTAAACTCAATGAAGCGGGTCGCAAATGCTTCCGTCGCCCGGAATCGTTGCGCATCGTCAGTTGTCTGTGTGTACAGCCGAACGAGTTCCACGAGAGCGGGGACGTCGGCGCGTGCCATGGAGAAGGGGAGGTGGAAATTCCTCCAGTGAATTTTGGCATCGACGGCAGCGGCCATCCTTGTGTGTGTGCGTGCAGGAGCAGTGCAGGCTGGGTTGAGTTGTGTGTACGTACGGGCTAAGCTCGAGAAGCCAGAGGGGTGTTTAAACGCGCAAGTGTGAAATGAAACGGAGGAGCGCGCGCGCTACGTGCGTTCAATGCATCTCGCACTTGCGGAAGAGTGGCGGCGGGTTCTCGCCGGCGCCCTGCTGCGGGATTTCGTCGTCTTCGAGCAGATCGAGCACGACGAGGTTCGGCTCCTTCTGGATCATGTCGTAGGCCTCGCGCGTGAACTGCGGGTTGGGCTGCTGCTGGTACGCTTCGTACAGCTCGAACGGCGTGTAGTCGCGCACGCCATGAAGTCGCAGCTGCTGTTCGCACTCGGCCGTCAAGGCGTTCAAACGCGTCGTCGTCGCCGGAAGGTTGCCGAGCTGGACATGAAACTCCATCCACAAGCGGATCGCGAACAGGCGCTCGCCCAGCTGCTGGTTGCGCACCATCGCGGCGGCGCGTGCGGCTTGTTGCGCGGGTGTGCGGACCGGAGAGGTGGTGTGGCCGGCAGGACGGGCGACGGTCGCCAGGCGTTGTTGAGGGGCGGCAGGAGAGGGAGGGGAGGTGGTCATTTGGCGTTGAGTGTCTTGAGGGGAGGGGTTGAGTTGTGAGCAGGGCAAAGGGGCCTGGCGCCAGGCCGTCGCAAGTGCGCAGCAAGCAGGATCCGTTTCACGTGCGAGTCCGTTTCACCAGTCTCTCTGTTCAAGTCGAGCCGGGGCAAAGGGACGAGAGAGGGGCCAGACCTGCTCACTGTTCATCCTCCGGTCTCCTCCCTCCCTCCTCCCTCTTTCTCTCCTCGATGGCAGTCTACGTACCCCGCAACGAGCTGTCGTGCACGCGTTGCGATGGACAGTCGGTGTCGCCCAACACAGAGTGCCTGGACTGCGCCCGTGGGATGATCCCCGCTCCTTGCGACGGGTGCGAACAGTTGCTGCATGGCGTCGTGTTGCGCGAGGGCAACTCCATCCCACTGTGCCGCACATGCCGCTCTCGGTGCGACCGGTGCCACGAACTGCAGTTGGACCCCGACGATCTGCAGCGTGCCCACGGGTCGAACGAGTACTACTGCGCCTTGTGTGCAGACGAACGCGAGTGGGGAATCAAGTGCGACGAGTGTGGCGCGCATGGGCACATGGTTGGCGGGTCGGTTCAGCCGATCGGCAACGGCGGCGTGATCCTTCGGTGCTATTGCGCTCCTTGCCTGCAGCGGCTCGAAGAGGAGAAGAAGGCACCGGTGGCAGTCCCGCCACCCACCCCCAACACGCCTTCCGTGTCGTCACAGCCCAGCTGATCTCTCTCTCTCTCTCTCTCCTCTTTCATGGCTTCTTTCTCTTCTCTCGCGCGGGCTCTTCGCTTGCCCTTGTACTCTTTTGTGGGCACCGCGGTGGCTTTGGACCAATACCGCGCGCTCCGCTCCTCTTCCTACTCCTCCTCGACGCACCGCCTCGAGCTGCTTTTCCTGTCTGGCTTTGCAGGCGTCGCCTGGCCCTTTCTTGTACCCTACTACCTCGACGCGGCATTCCCGCCACCCTCCAAGCGTTCTTGAAACACGCCTCTATTCATTCATGTACATAGCACATATCCAACACCATCTGACCCGCGCACCCACTTGAAACATGGCGTCCCTTTGCAACGCGTGCAAAGGGACAGGCACGCTTTGCTTCCGCGAGCGCTGCAGCGCCGGCGCCGGCCGGGGGGCGGGCCATTCGCCCAACGCTCCCCCCCCACCCCTTGCCCTCGCTCTCTTCCCCCCGATGGCCCGCACGAAGAACACGGCCCGCAAGGGCCACATGCCGATGCCGCCGCAGAAATCCTCGGCCGTCGAGGAGATGGTCCTCGTCCTGGACCGCGCCCAGCGCGCAGAGAAGAGAGCCGCGCGCAAGACCACGGACCCGGCGCAGAAGAAGCACAAGCCCCATCAGTACGCGATCGCCCAGGACAAGAAGAAGAAGCGCAAGCACCGCTACCGACCGGGCGCGCGTGCGCTGCGCGAGATCCGCCACTACCAAAAGAGCACGGACCTGCTGCTTCGCAAGCTGCCGTTCCAACGCCTCGTGCGCGAGATCGTCCAATCCTTCGAACCCCCCGGCGTCAAGTATCGCTTCAATTCCACGGCCATCCTGGTGATCCAAGAAGCTGCCGAGGCCTACTTGGTGGGGTTGTTTGAAGACACGAACCTCTGCGCCATCCACGCCAAGCGCGTCACGATCACGAAGAGGGACATGGACCTGGCGCGACGCATCCGCGGGGAGATTCCGCGCAACGGCTGAGGGGGAGGAGGCGAGAAAGAGAGGGAGGCAAGTGTCTTTTTTTGTGCGCGCGCATGCGTTTTTTGACTCCTCCTCCTCCTCCTCCTCTGTGCGTGCGTTTGCACCCCCCGTTTTGCTCGCAACAGAAAAAACGAAACGGACTGTTTCGACCTCTCGCCTTTGCGATCGATCGATCGCCCTCCGCCCCCCCCCCCCCCCCCCCCCCCCCCCACCCCCCCCCCCCCCCGCCGCCCCCCCGCCCACCGACGCGCCCCCCCCCCCCCCCGCCCCCCTCTCTCGCTCCCTTTCTCCTCCTGCCCCGCCGCCCCCGCCTCC
>Ga0157370_10003189_pt1 | contig 19394 bp, 25 predicted proteins | sample C35metaG_FD_113463 | JGI IMG/M metagenome (GOLD analysis project Ga0157370, IMG submission 113463) | Corn rhizosphere microbial communities from Kellogg Biological Station, Michigan, USA - C3-5 metaG | ecosystem: Host-associated > Plants > Roots > Rhizosphere > Soil | place: USA: Michigan...
CCGTTCGCGATCAGCTTGGCCTTGTCGTAGATGAGCTCTTCGCGCGTCTCGGTCGAATATTCGAAATTCGGGCCTTCGACGATCGCGTCGACCGGGCACGCTTCCTGGCAGAAACCGCAGAAGATGCACTTGGTCATGTCGATATCGTAGCGCGTGGTGCGGCGGCTGCCGTCGTCGCGCGGCTCGGCCTCGATCGTGATCGCCTGGGCTGGACACACCGCCTCGCACAGCTTGCACGCGATGCAGCGCTCTTCGCCATTGGGATAACGGCGCAGCGCATGCTCGCCGCGGAAGCGGGGCGAGAGCGGGTTCTTCTCGAACGGATAGTTGATCGTCGCCTTGGGCTTGAAGAAGTACGCCAGCGTCTTGGCGTGCGCCTTCACGAACTCCCAGAGCGTGAACGACTTGATGTAATAACCGATGTTCATGGGTGCATCCCGTAGCGGGTGACCATCAGGTAGCCGGAAACGACGAATACCCAGATCAAGGAGAGCGGCAGGAAGATTTTCCAGCCCAGGCGCATGAGCTGGTCGTAACGATATCTCGGCACGGTCGCCTTCACCCACGAAAAGACGAAAAAGCCGAACAGTATTTTGGCGAACAGCCAGATGAAGCCTGGCACTGCATAGAGGATCGGAATGTCGAGCGGTGGCAGCCATCCGCCCCAGAAGAGCGTGGCATTAAGCGCGCACATCAGCAGCACGTTGCCATATTCACCGAGCCAGAAGAGCGCGAAGCTCATCGACGAATATTCGGTCTGGTAGCCGGCGACGATCTCCGATTCCGCCTCAGTCAGGTCGAATGGCGCGCGCTGCGTCTCCGCCATCGACGAGATCAGGAAGACGATCGCCATCGGGAAGAGCAGCGGATTCAACCCGTAAAAGTTGATGATGTGGAAGATATGCCCACGCTGACCGAGCACGATGTCATTCAGATTGAAGCTGCCCGCCCACAACACGACCGGGATCAGCACGAAGCCGATCGAGACTTCATAGCTCACCATCTGCGCGGCGGCGCGGATCGCGGAGTAGAACGGATATTTGGAGTTGGATGCCCAACCCGACAGGATCACGCCGTAGACGCCCATCGAGCTGATCGCGAGCAGGTAGAGCAAGCCGACATTGATGTTGGCCAGCACCGCCTTGGCGCCGAACGGGATCACCGCCCAGGCCGCGAGCGCGACCGTGAAGGTGATGATCGGCGCGATCAGGAACAGGCCGCGATTGGCAGCCGACGGGATGATCGTTTCCTGCAGGAAGACCTTGAGGCCGTCCGCGAAGCTCTGCAGCAGGCCAAACGGGCCGACCACATTGGGGCCGCGACGCAAGGCCATCGCCGCCCAGATCTTGCGATCGGCATAAATGATCATCGCGACCGCCAGCATCAGCGGCAACGCGATCACCAGAATGTCGATGATCGTGGCGAGGAAATAGGCCCAGCCATACGGCAGCCATCCGGAGAACCAGCTGATCATGCGCGGCGCCCCTTAGCCGTCATGCCAGCAAAAGCTGGCATCTCATGAGGCATGCGCGAACCCTTATCTCCTAAGATCCCAGCTTTCGCTGGGATGACGATGTTAGCGCTCATTCGGCCGCCTCCGCGAAGGTCTCGCCGTGGATCAGTTCGGCCGAGCAGCGCTGCATCGTGGCGCTGGCGCGCGCGATCGCGTTTGTCAGGTAGAAGTCCTTGATCGGATAAGAGATCTCGCCCGAGGCTTTGGCCGCGAGCTTGGGCAGCTTCCAATCATATTTGGCGAGGCCAAGCTGGCCGAGCGCGGGCACTTCCGCGACCATCGCTGCATGCACTGCATCGAACGTATCGAACGGAAGCGTGCAGCCGAGCACATCCGAAAGAGCGCGGAAGATCGCCCAATCCTCGCGCGCGTCGCCCGGCGGGAAAACCGCGCGGTCGCCGCGCTGCACACGGCCTTCCAGATTGACGTAGGTGCCGGGCTTTTCGGCATAGGAAGCCGCGGGAAGAACCACATCGGCCAGCGCCGCGCCCTTGTCGCCATGATGGCCGACATAGACCTTGAAGCTGCCTTCGATCGCGTCCGCCTTCACGTCGTCCGCGCCGAGCAGGAAGGTGAGCTTGGGCTTGGCGGCGGCGATATCGGCCATGCCGTTCGCCTGCGCATAGCCCAGCATCAGCCCGCCCATGCGCGCAGCCGAAATGTGGAGGACGTTGAAGCCGTTCCAGCCATCCTTGATCAGGCCGAGCTTGTCCACCAGCGCCTGGGCCGCCCCCTGCCCCGCGGCCAGCGCGCCGCCGCCGACGATCACCGCCGGGCGCTGCGCATTGGTGAAGGCGTCGGTTACATCCTTGGGCAGCTTGCCCAACAGCCCGAGATCATTGCCGAGCCAGGTCAGATTGTAGGTCAGGTCGACCTCCGGCCCGATCGCGAACACCTTGGCGCCACGCTTGACCGCCTTGCGGATACGCGTGTTCACCAGCGGCGCTTCCCAGCGGACGTTCGAGCCGATGATCAGGATCGCATCGGCATGCTCGATGCCGGCGATGGTCGTGTTGAAATTGACCGCAGCCAAGCTCGACGCGTCGTAGGTCAAGCCGGTCTCACGGCCCTCCAGTAGGGTCGAACCCATCGCCTTGAGCAAGGCCTTGGCGGCATACATCGTCTCGCAATCGACCAGGGGCCCGGCAATCGCGGCGACGCTGCTGCCGGCCTTGACCGCCTTGATCGCGGCGAAGGCATCGGCCCAGGAAGCAGCCTCAAGCTTGCCGTTCCGGCGGGCATACGGCCGGTCGAGGCGCTGGCGAACCAGACCGTCGACCGCATGACGCGTCTTGTCCGACGCCCATTCCTCGTTCACGTCCTCGTTGACGCGCGGCAGCGCGCGCAGCACCTGGCGGCCGCGGCTGTCGAGACGGATGTTGGTGCCGACCGCGTCCATCACGTCGATCGCGAAGGTCTTCTTGAGCTCCCACGGCCGCGCCTCGAAGGCATAGGGCTTGGAGGTCAGCGCACCCACCGGGCAGAGATCGACGACGTTGCCCGAAAGCTCCGACGTCACCGCCTGCTCCAGATAGCTCGTGATCTGCATATTCTCGCCGCGATAGAGCGCGCCGATTTCCTCGACGCCGGCCACTTCTTCGGCGAAGCGCACGCAGCGGGTGCACTGGATGCAGCGGGTCATGACCGTCTTGACGATCGGACCCATATATTTCTCGGTCACCGCGCGCTTATTCTCATGATAGCGGCTGTGGCCACGCCCGTAGGCGATCGACTGATCCTGCAGATCGCACTCGCCGCCCTGATCGCAGATCGGGCAGTCGAGCGGATGGTTGATCAGCAGGAATTCCATCACGCCTTCCCGCGCCTTCTTCACCATCGGCGTGTCGGTGCGGATTTCCTGATTGTCGGCAGCCGGCAGCGCGCACGACGCCTGCGGCTTGGGCGGTCCGGGCTTCACCTCGACCAGGCACATTCGGCAATTGCCCGCGATCGAGAGGCGCTCGTGATAGCAGAAACGCGGAATCTCCTTGCCCGCGGCCTCGCAGGCCTGGAGCACGGTGGCGCCGTTGGGCACCTCAACCTCGATCCCGTCGACGGTCAGTTTAGGCATCAGTTATACCCCGCGGCGGGCTCGGCTTCTGCGCCGCCGTCATTCAAACGAGTGTCCCGCACGCGCTGCAAGATGCGCGCGCCATGTACGACGGCAACCATCGCGATCATCAGACCCGCGAGCCAATATCCCAGCTGGACCATGTTCATTCGGCCGCCACTGCGTAATCGGAGCCCTTATGCTCCTTGATGCGCCGCTCGATCTCCGGGCGGAAATGGCGGATCAGGCCCTGGATCGGCCATGCCGCCGCGTCGCCGAGCGCGCAGATGGTATGGCCTTCGACCTGCTTGGTCACTTCCTGGAGCATGTCGATCTCGTGCATCTCGGCCTCGCCGGTGCGCAGCCGCTCCATCACGCGCCACATCCAGCCGGTACCTTCGCGGCACGGCGTGCACTGGCCGCAGCTCTCATGCTTGTAGAAATAGCTGATGCGGCTGATCGCGCGGACGATGTCGGTCGACTTGTCCATCACGATCACGGCTGCGGTGCCGAGGCCCGAGCCGAGCTCGCGCAGGCCATCGAAATCCATCGGCGCGTCGATGATCTGTGCGGCCGGCACCAACGGCACCGACGAGCCGCCCGGGATCACCGCGAGCAGATTGTCCCAGCCGCCGCGAATGCCGCCTGCATGCTTCTCTATCAGCTCGCGGAAGCTGATGCCCATCGCTTCCTCGACCACGGTCGGCGTGTTCACGTGACCGCTGATCTGGAACAGCTTGGTGCCCTGGTTCTTATCGCGGCCGATGCCGGCAAACCAGCTCGGCCCACGCCGCAGGATGGTCGGCACGACCGCGATCGATTCGACATTGTTGACCGTGGTCGGGCAGCCGAACAGGCCCACGCCCGCCGGGAAAGGCGGCTTGAGGCGCGGCTGGCCCTTCTTGCCTTCGAGGCTCTCGATCTGCGCGGTTTCCTCGCCGCAGATATAGGCGCCCGCACCGCGATGGACGAAGACATCGAAATCATAGCCCGAACCCGCCGCATTCTTGCCGAGCATGCCTTTGTCATAGGCCTGCTCGACCGCGGCGAAGAGGTTCTCGGCCTCGCGGATGAACTCGCCGCGAATGTAGATGTAGGCCGCGCGCGCGCGCATCGCGTAACCCGCGATCAAGGCGCCTTCGAGCAGCTTGTGCGGATCGTGGCGCAGGATCTCGCGATCCTTGCACGATCCGGGCTCGGATTCGTCGGCGTTGATCAGCAGGAAGCTGGGACGGCCGGGCTTGGGCTCCTTGGGCATGAAGCTCCACTTCATACCGGTCGGGAAGCCTGCGCCGCCGCGGCCACGCAGACCCGATGCCTTGATATCTTCGATGATCTGGTCCTGACCGCGGGCCATCAGGTCCTTGGTCTTGTCCCAGTCGCCGCGTTTCAGCGCACCTTTGAGCCCCCAATCCTGGAAGCCGTAGATGTTGGTGAAGATGCGGTCCTTGTCCTCGATCGACGCGATCATCGGCCTTGCCCCACCAGTTTCTCAGCCGCGAAATAGACGATGACGGCGAAGACCAGCCCGATCACGAGCGCGCCGACGAACAGCAGGATCTTGAGCAAGATCACGAACAGGACGATCCCCAAGATAAGGGCGAGAATGACGGGCATTAATATGCCTCCGCCAAAAGCCCTCTCCCCTTGTGGGAGAGGGTTGGGAGAGGGGCGCGAGCGATAGCGAGCAAGATTTGCCCTCGGCGGCATCGAGCCGCCTCGGCCAATCCCCTCTCTCCAACTCTCTCCCGCAAGGGGAGAGAGAGTGTAGATAGCCCGCTCACTTCGCGAACTCCTTGAGCACGGTCGGCCCGCCGACCGGCGCGGCCAGGAAGCGGTCGACCTGTGGGCCAGGTTTGGGCGTTTCGCCGCGGGCCAGTGCCTCAAGGATCGCGGTCGTGCTCTCGAAAGTCAGATCTTCGTAATTGTCGTCGTTGATCTGCACCATCGGCGCGTTGACGCAGGCGCCGAGGCATTCGACCTCGGTCAGCGTGAACAAGCCGTCGGGGGTGGTATGCCCCTTCTTCAGGCCCTTCTTGTAGCAGGCGTCGAGCACGTCATCCGAGCCGCGCAGCATGCACGGCGTCGTGCCGCACACCTGCACATGATAGCGGCCCACCGGCGCCATATTATACATGGTGTAGAAGCTGACGACCTCGAGCGCGCGGATGTAGGGCATGCCCACCTGCTTGGCGCAATATTCGATCACCGGCACCGGCAGCCAGCCCTGGGTATTGGTTTCGGCACCGACCTGGCGCTGGGCGAGATCGAGCAAGGGCATGATCGCCGAATGCTCGCGGCCCTTGGGGTAGCGCGCCATGATCTTCCTGACCTGCGCTTTATTCTCCGCCGTCCAGGCGAAATTGCCCCAGCGGGCGCGGGTCTCGGCCTCGTCAGGCAGTTGCGCTGCGTCGGACATCAGCGAATGAACTCCACGCGATCGATCAGATCGCCCTTGAACGAATAAATGGCCATCACCTCGAACGGCTCGGTTTCGGGAGAGCGCACGACATGTTCGCGCACCACGATCTGGTCGCCATAGACGAACTTCTCGAGCACGGTCGCGCGGTTCTGCGGAAATTCCGCGAACACTTTGCGGTAGCCTTCGCGGATGCCGTCGCGTCCCTGGCGCGCCACCTCGCCGCGATAGCCGCCCTCGCAGCCATCCTCAGTGAACATCGCCGCATAAGCATCGACATCCTGCGCATTGTAGCGCTCCATCAGCCGGTCGAGCAGAGCTTCGCGGCTCACCGGTCGCACTCCCCGAACACGACGTCGATCGCGGAGAGGATCGCGGTAGTGTCGGCCAGCATGTGACCCTTCATCATGAAGTCCATCGCCTGCAAATGGCTGAAGGCGGTCGGGCGGATCTTGCAGCGATAGGGCTTGTTGCTGCCGTCCGAGACGAGGAACACGCCGAATTCGCCCTTGGGGCTTTCGGTCGCGACATAGACCTCGCCCGCGGGCACGTGGAAGCCTTCGGTGTAGAGCTTGAAGTGATGGATCAGGGCTTCCATCGACTGCTTCATCTCGCCGCGCTTGGGCGGCACGACCTTGCGATCGAGGCTCGCGATCGGACCTTCCGGCATTTCGGCGAGACACTGCTTGATGATGCGCGCCGATTGGCGGACCTCTTCCACCCGGACCATGAAGCGATCGTAGCAATCGCCTTTGGTGCCGACCGGCACGTCGAAGTCCATGCGGTCGTAGCAATCGTAGGGCTGCGATTTGCGGATATCCCAGGGAATACCCGCGGCCCGGATCATCGGGCCGGAGAAGCCCCAGGCGATCGCATCATCGCGGCTGACCGTACCGATATCCACGTTGCGCTGCTTGAAGATGCGGTTGTCGGCGACCAGGCTGATCGCATCCTCGAACAAGCGCGGCAGGCGCGTGTCGCACCATTCGCCGATATCGGTCAGCAGCTTGAGCGGCACGTCCTGGTGCACGCCGCCCGGGCGGAACCATGCCATGTGCATGCGCGCGCCCGAGGCACGTTCGAAGAAGCCGTAGCAATCCTCCCGCACCTCGAAGAGCCACAGGTTCGGCGTCATTGCGCCGACGTCCATCACGTGCGAACCGAGGTTCAGCATGTGATTGCAGATGCGCGACAGCTCCGCGAACAAAACGCGGAGGTATTGCGCGCGGATCGGCACTTCGAGGCCCAGCAGCTTCTCGATCGCGAGAACGTAGCTGTGCTCCATGTTGAGCGGCGAGCAATAATCTAGGCGATCGAAATAAGGCAGCGCCTGCAGATAGGTCTTGTACTCGATCAATTTCTCGGTGCCGCGATGGAGCAGGCCGACGTGCGGATCGACGCGCTCGACGATCTCGCCATCCAGTTCCATCACCAGGCGCAGCACGCCGTGCGCGGCGGGGTGCTGCGGGCCGAAATTGATCGTGTAATTCTGGATATCGACATCGCCCGGCGCGGGCTTGCCGGCATCGGTATAGGCCGCCAGGTCCGCGGGCGGATCGTGCGGATCGGCAATGCCGACGGTGACCGTACGACGGCTCACTTCTTCACCTCATCGGCCTTGGCTGGCGTCGGAGCACCGGGCGCCTGTGCGGCCTTCTCGTCGCCGGGGAGGATATATTCGGCGCCCTCCCACGGGCTCATGAAATCGAAATTGCGGAAATCCTGCGCCAGCTTGACCGGCTGATAGACGACGCGCTTCTCTTCTTCGGAATAACGCAGCTCGACGAAGCCGGTGAGCGGGAAGTCCTTGCGCTGCGGATGCCCCTGGAAGCCGTAATCGGTCAGGATGCGGCGCAGGTCCGGATTGCCCTCGAACAGCACGCCGTACATGTCGTACACTTCGCGTTCGAGCCAGCCCGCGACCGGCCACAGGCCCGTGACGGAGGGCACCGGCTTCACCTCGTCGGTCGCGACATGAACGCGAACGCGATGGTTCTTGGTCAGCGACAGCAGGCAATAGACGACATCGAACCGGTCGGGACGATCCGGATAGTCGACGCCGGCAATTTCCATCAGCTGCTGGTAGGCCAGATCGTCGCGCAGGACGCGCATCGCCTCGACAAGGCTCTCGCGCTTCACGTCGAGGCGGATCTCGCCGACATTCTCGGTCGCCGCGATCAACGACTTGCCGAGCGCCTTCCTGGCCGCCTCGATCACACCGTCATTGCTGGCATATTTGGGATGCGGCGCGCTCACCGTTCGATCGTCCCCACCCGACGGATCTTCCGCTGGAGCTGCATCACGCCGTAGAGCAAGGCTTCCGCGGTCGGCGGGCAGCCCGGCACATAGATGTCGATCGGCACGATCCGGTCGCAGCCGCGCACCACGCTATAGCTGTAATGGTAATAGCCGCCGCCGTTGGCGCAGCTGCCCATCGAGATGACGTATTTCGGCTCCGACATCTGGTCGTAGACCTTGCGGAGCGCGGGCGCCATCTTGTTGCAGAGCGTGCCCGCGACGATCATCACGTCCGATTGACGCGGAGAGGCGCGTGGCGCTGCGCCAAATCTTTCAAGGTCATAGCGCGGCATGTTCACATGGATCATCTCGACCGCGCAGCAAGCGAGACCGAAGGTCATCCACCACAAGGAGCCCGTGCGCGCCCACTGGAACAATTCCTCGGTCGAGGTGACGAGGAAGCCCTTGTCCTGGACCTCGCTGTTCAGGCTGCTGAAGAAATCGGGGTCGGGAAGCCGGCTCTCCGGAATGTTCGGATCGAGCGACGCAGGCAGTGTCACTCCCATTCCAGGGCTCCCTTCTTCCACGCATAGGCAAAGCCGACCGCAAGTTCGATCAGGAAGATCATCATCGCGGCCCAGCCGGCAAAACCGATCCCGCCGAGCGCGACCGCCCAGGGGTAAAGGAAGGCCGCTTCCAGATCGAACACGATGAACAGGATCGCGATCAGGTAGAAGCGGACGTCGAATTGCGCGCGGCTATCCTCGAAAGCGGGGAAACCGCACTCATATTCGCTCAGCTTTTCCGGGTTGGGCTTGGACGATCCCGTCAGTTTCGACGCCAGCATCGGCAGCACCACGAACGCGGTCGAAAGTGCTACCGCAACGGCGAGGAACATCAGGATCGGCAGATAGCCTGCGGCGACGTTCGCCATCGTTCCGATATACTCCGTGAGGGAAGCGCGAGGGATGGCTTCCGAAGTCGCGGTTTCCCTAGGCGCGCAGTTCCGGTGAAGCAAGCGTTGGCGAGTGAGAATGACTCGCAATTAGAGGCTCTTGGGATCCCCTTCGCGCAGCCGTGGCGATGCGGACACGAAAAGGGGCTCGAAGCGCCTGCTTCGAGCCCCTTTTTGAGACGGCCGGCCCGGTTATTTGCGCAACGCGCCCGCGAGCAACTTGTGCAGCTTCGAGTGGAGCACGTCGTTCCCGGCCAGGAATTCGCGCCGTTCCATCGGCTGATCGCCGCCCCGGAAGTCGGTGACGAACCCGCCCGCTTCCTTGACCAACAGCAGACCCGCAGCAACATCCCACGGGCTCAGATGGCTTTCCCAGAAACCGTCGAAGCGGCCCGCCGCGACCCAGGCAAGATCGAGCGCGGCCGAACCGAAGCGGCGGATGCCCGCGACGTTGGGCCCGATCGCGTTGAAGATCTTGCTCCACTGATCGAAGTCGCCATGCCCCGAATATGGCGTGCCCGTCGCGATCAGCGCCTCCGAAAGGTCGCGCCGCGCCGACACGCGCAGGCGGCGGTCGTGCAGCCAGGCGCCCCGCCCCTTCTCCGCCCAGAAGCTCTCGTCGGTGAAAGGCTGGTAGACCAGGGCCTGCGTGATCTCGCCCCGCCCATTGGGCTTGGGTTCCTCGACCGCGATCGAGATCGAGAAATGCGGCACGCCGTGGAGGAAGTTGGAGGTGCCGTCGAGTGGATCGACGATCCAGCGCGGCTTGTTGGGATCGCCCTCACGCGCGCCGCCTTCCTCGCCAAGGAAGCCCCAGTCGGGACGCGCCCGCTTGAGCTCCTCGTAAAGCGTTTCCTCGGCACGCTGATCGGCCTGGCTCACGAAATCGGCCGGACCTTTGCGCGAGACCTGAAGCTGCTGCACCTCGCCGAAGTCGCGGCGCAGACGCGGTCCCGCTTTGCGCGCGGCGCGCTCCATGATGGTGAGAAGGCCAGAATGGGCTACCATAAATACTCCAAAACCCCTCTCCCCCTGGGGGAGAGGGAGGGCCCCATCGCGCAGCGATGGGAGGGTGAGGGTCCGGCCGGCAATCGCCTAGCCTCACGTACCCTCACCCCGACCCTCTCCCCCAGGGGGAGAGGGAGAAATCAATCCGCGCGGCGGACATATTCCTGATTGTAGACGTCGACGACGATGCGCGTGCCGCTCGAGATATGCGGCGGCACCATCACGCGGACGCCATTGTCGAGCATCGCGGGCTTGTACGAGGACGAAGCTGTCTGCCCCTTCACCACCGCATCCGCCTCGACGATCGTCGCTTCGATCGTGTCGGGCAGCTGCACCGAGATCGGGCGCTCGTCGTAAAGCTCCATCACCACGTCCATGCCGTCCTGCAGGAAGGCGGCGGCATCGCCGAGCAGGTCGCGCGGCAGGCTGATCTGCTCGTAGCTTTCCTTGTCCATGAAGGTCAGCTGGTCGCCCTCGGCGAACAGGAACTGGAAATCCTTGGTATCGAGACGCACGCGCTCGACCGTCTCGGCCGAACGGAAGCGGACGTTGTTCTTGCGGCCGTCAATGAGGTTCTTCATCTCGACCTGCATGTAGGCGCCACCCTTGCCCGGCTGGGTGTGCTGAATCTTGACGGCCTTCCAGATGCCGCCCTCATATTCGATGATGTTGCCGGGACGAATGTCCACGCCGCTGATCTTCATGTGTGTCTCGCGATTTGGAAAGAGCAGCCGCGGCCCTTAGCGGGCAGCGGCCCGCGCGGCAAGGCGGCCGTATCAGACCGGCTTATCCAAAAACGCCCGGATCGCGGCGACGGTGGCGGCGGGCTGCTCCTCCATCAGCCAATGCCCGCTGTCGGGGATCGATAGTCCCTGCACATTGGCGAAGGCGTCGCGTGCTACCACCGCCATGGTCAGGCCGAAGCTCTTGTCGCCACCGATCGCAAGCACCGGGATTGGCAGCTTGCCATTCTTCGCCAGGAAAGCGCGGTCGTCGATCACGTCCTGGTCGAAGGCGGCGAACTGGCTGAAGCCGCCATGCATCGCCCCCGGCTGCGCATAGAGCGCGGCATAATGCTGGCGCGAGGCTTCGGTGAAATGGGCGGGCGTCGCCGAGAATTCGTTCCAGAAACGGTCGAGATAGATGCGCTCGCGGCCGGCCACGAGCCGCTCCATGTCGGGGCCGCCGAAGCGAAAATGCCAGAGCAGCGGATTTTTCAATATTTCGTCCCACGGGCCGATGCCCGGGATCGGCGCGTCCATCAGGACCAGCCGCGTCACGCGCCCCGGATTCTCCTCGACGAAGGCGAAGCCGACCATGTTGCCGATATCGTGCGTGACCACATCGACCTTGCCGACATGGAGCGCATCGAGCACGCCCGACACGTCCTGGCCCTGCAATTTCTTCTCGTAGCCGGTGACCGGTTTGGCCGAGAGGCCGAGCCCGCGCAGATCGGGGACGATGACGGTATGGTCGCGCATCAGATTGGCCGCCAGCGGTGCCCACATGTCGCCCGTCTCGCCATAACCGTGCAGCAGCACCACCACCGGACCATGCCCGCCGACGCGGACGTGGATGGTAGTGCCGTTGGTGGCGATGTCCTGCTCGTGGAAGGCAGCCGGAAATGGCTCGACCTGAGCCAGCGCCGGCGCGGCGGCCAGCAGCGAGAGACCAATCAGAAACGCGCGCAGCATGGGCAACCCCTTCCCTGAGGACGCGCCATCCTACGTTATGGAGCCGGAACGTATAGGCTTATCAGCCCGATTTCGGACGATTCAACCGTGCAGTGCATGCAGGATCGGATAGGGGTTGATCTCGGTCCCCTTCCACCAGCCGTCGCCCGGCGCCATTCGATGGATTTCGTAATGGAGATGGGGCGCGGCGGGATCCGCATCGCCGGTCGAGCCGACCTCGCCGATCTGCTCCCCCTGCTTCACCGCCTGCCCCTCGTGCAGACCCGCCGCATAGCCGTCCAGATGGGCATAATAATCCTGCCAGGCGGGATCGGTGCGACGGATATAGACTGTATGCCCGCCGTCGCGGCTTTCGAATAGCTTTTCGACGGTACCGGCTGAAGCCGCCAATACGGGCGTGCCGCGCGGCGCCATGATGTCGATCGCATGATGCTGGCGCGTGCCGTCGCCGCGCGCATCGCCCCAGCTGTCGGTAAGTTTGTCGGGCGTCACCCCCGCGACCGGAACGATCAGCCCACCGCCCGCCGGCATGGCGGCAGCGGCGGGCGCGGTCTGGGGCGTCGTCGCCGATGAGGTCGTCTGCGGCGCCCGTGTCACGCCGCCGTTGTGGAGCATCAGCGTGAACAGCCCGACCACGATCAGGAAGACCAGCAGCAAGGCCCAGCCGACGCGCGTCATTCCTGGAACACCGCCGGCGTATCGGGCTTCACCATCAACGACAGGCGCGCCGCATCCCAGTTTGTCAGCCGGATGCAGCCATGGCTGGTGGTGCGGCCGATCGTCTCGGGCGATGAGGTGCCGTGGATGCCATAATGGGCCTTGTCGAGATCCATCCACACCACGCCGACCGGGCCGTTGGGACCAGGCTGGAGCGTCTCCTTCGTGTCGGTCGCCTTGGCATCCCAGAACAGGGCCGGATTATAGTGGAAGTGCGGCAGATAGGATGTGCCCAGGATCTTCCAGTTGCCGATCGGCAGCGGATCGTGCGTGCTGCCCATCGTCGCGGGGAATTGCGCGACGAGCTTGTCCTGATCGTCATAGACGCGAAGCACGCCGTCCGACTTGCTGACCACGATCCGGGCGGCCTTGGGCTGGTCCGACGAGACGCTGAGCTGGACCAGCTCGGCCTTCCAATCAGGCTTGAGCGCGGCGGGATAATCGGTCGCGGCGGGACGGACGTTGGGGACCTTGATCTTCGTTCCCGCAGCCCACGACGCATCGGAGCCGTTCAACGCGATCAGCGTCGGTTTGGTGGTATGATAGCGTTCGGACAATTCCTCGGTCAGGTCGGAATAGCCCATTGTCGGAAGCTTGGCCTGCTCCGCGGGATCGCTCGGGATCGGGCCGACGAAAGGACCGGCCGCATCCGTCTCGGTGATCGTCACCTCGATCGTGCCGGGCGTCTCCGAATATTTGGCAAGCGCGGCCCGCGTCGGCGCATCGAGTTCGCCGGTGACGTCGATGCCCTGCGCTTCCTGGAAGCCTTTGATCGCGCGGCTGAGGTTCGTGCCCTTATGGCCATCGATCACGCCGGGACTGAAGCCGAGACGGTCCAACAAAACCTGTGTCGTGAGCGTGTTCGTATCGAGCCCGCCTGATCTCGTTACGGCTGCGTGCGAAAAACCGGGGCAAACTGTTGCCAGGGCAAGACCAATGAACGCAACCTCAACTTTCCTCACGCGTGCAAACCCTTATCCTGTGCTCGGGCAGGACTGAACGCCGCAGGGCGACTTTCTTTCCGGGACGCGGGGTAGAGCATGCGTGAGTTGATTTTGGGCCGTCGGGGCCTTCTTGGTGGAGCGCTGATGGTCGGCGCGGCGGGACTGATCGGCGGGCGCGCCTTCGCCGCATTGCCCGAAAAGCGGATCGCCTTTCGCAACATCCACACCAACGAGACGGTCGACGCGCGCTTCTTCGGCGCGGGCGGCTGGGACCATCAAGGGCTGGCTGAGCTCAATCACGGCTTGCGCGACTGGCGCAACAATCAGGCCACTGTAATGGACCCGCAGCTCATGCTGCTGCTGAGCGCGATCCGCGACAAGCTTGGCGTCGCACCGCAGACCAGGATCGAGCTGATCTCGGGCTATCGCTCGCCCCAGACCAACGCGGCCTTACGCTCGGCCGGTGGCGAGCATACCGGGGTGGCGAGCAAGAGCCAGCATATGCTGGGCAAGGCGACCGATATCCATATGCCGGGCGTAGCGCTGGAGAATCTCCACCTCGCGGCGCTCTCGATGAAGGGCGGCGGGGTCGGATATTATCCCAGGGATGGCTTCGTCCACGTCGATACGGGACGCGTGCGCACCTGGTAGCGTTGGGTCAGCGCTGCTTCCTGGGCGCACTGCCGATATCGTAATTAACGATCAGCGGCTTCTCGCAACCATATTCGTCGACCCGAAGCACCGTCTTATATTCGTTGGCGTTGGGCAGTTCGTTGAGCTTTTGAGCGCGAACCGGCTTTTGCGGTCCGTTCCCGACCGTCTGCACGCCGCTTCGCGCCTCGCAGTGAAACCCGATCTTGGGCGCACCAAGCGCATCGGCAACGGTCGCGGGCGACACTGCCGCCGCCGCAAAGATCAACATGCTCGGCATGGCATCTCTCCTTGCGACAATCCTATCATCGCCAAACGAGACTGGACAGCGAACGCCGCTCGCTTCGTCGCAAAGGATTCAGCCGTTTCGCTCGGAATCGGCGAGCATTGTCTGGAAAGCGCGCACCGCGGCGGCCTCGCCGCCCTCCGCATTCCACACCGCATTGCAGACCGCGAGGAAGTCTGCGCCCGCCTTGACCAAAGGCGCTGCATTCGCGGGCGTGATCCCGCCGATCGCGACGCAGGGCAGCTCGAACAAGGTTGTCCACCAGCCGAGGATCGAGGGATCGGGATGATGGCGCACCTCCTTGGTATTGGTCGGGTAGAAAGCGCCGAACGCGACATAATCGGCCCCCGCTTCCCCCGCCTCCATCGCAAGATGGCGGCTATCGTGACAGGTCACGCCGATCTGCGCATTGGGCCCCAGCAAGGCGCGCGCGTCGCGCGGATCGCCATCGCCTTGCCCCAGATGGACCCCGTCCGCGCCCAGCCTTTTCGCCAGGCTCATGCTGTCATTGACGATGAAGGCGATGTCGCGGTCGGCGCAGATGCGCTGCAACGGCTCGGCCAGGCGCGCGATCGCATGCTCGTCCAGCCCCTTTAGACGCAGTTGGAAAGCTGCAACCGGCCCCGCATCGGCGGCGGCGGCGAGCGAATCCGCGAAGCCCGCTTCGATCGACGGCGGCGAGATCAGATAAAGCTGGCAGGCCGGGCGGAACTGGCGCTCGAACCGCTCGGAAAAACCGGGATCGAGATCGAACTCGTCGTCCGGAATATCCTCACCCTCGAATTCGCCCATCGTGCCGTCCTTTCGGCCCGCGCCTTTCCAGCGCGCCGCTCCAGCGTCAAGCGATCGCGCATCATTGAAGTTTATACTTGACTATCCGCGACGACTCGAATAGTGAAGCATCAACTTTAATGAGGAGTGCCTACCATGTCAGAATCCCCAACCGTCCACGGCAATTTCACGATCGAGCGTCATTATCAGGCGGCACCCGCGCGTGTCTTCGCCGCCTTCGCCGATCCGTCGAAGAAGAAGAGCTGGTTTGCAGCGAGCGACAGCCACGAGATCACCGCGTTCGAGAGCGACTTCCGCGTCGGCGGGGTCGAACGCCTTCACTATCGCTTCGGCGAAGGCACACTCTTCCCCGGCGCCGAGCTCACCAATGACGGCTATTTCCATGACATCCAGCCCGAACGCCGGATCGTGACCTCATCGCATATGAGCCTGGCGGGCAAACCCGTCTCGGTCGCGCTCGTCACGATCGAGCTCAGCCCGGCTGACGGCGGCACCGACGTGAGCTGCACTTTCCAGGGCGCTTTCTTCGAAGGCTCGGATGGGCTCGAGATGCGCCAGGGCGGCTGGGAGACATTGTTCGACCGGCTGGGCCGAAGCCTCTGATGGCGCGTCCCGAGCGAGGTCCGCTGGAGGGCATCGACGGTCTCTTCCATGCGCTCGGCGAGCCCACGCGACGGCGCATGGTCGAGATGCTGAGCGAAAAGCCGCATTCGGTATCGGCGCTGGCCGAACCGCTCGGGATCACCGTCACCGCGATCGCCCAACACCTGCACATTCTGAAGCAGGCAGGGCTAGTGCGGACCGAGAAGCTCGGCCGCGTGCGCTCCTGTCAGATCGAACCGAAGGGGCTCGATCCGGTCCGCATTTGGCTCGACGGCCGCCGCTCGCCTTGGGAGAGGCGCCTCGACGGGCTTGCGGACATATTGTCCGCCGAAGAGGCTCCCGACAAAAGCTGAGCCCTGCGCGGATCGGGCGCACGCGCCCGTCGTTGCGTCATCATGTCTTCGCCCGCCGCGATCCGCATCGGCTGCTCCGGCTGGAATTATCGCCACTGGCGTGGGCTTTTCTATCCTGAAAAGCTGCCCGTGAAGCGCTGGTTCAGCTTCTATGCCGAGCAGTTCGACACGGTCGAGATCAACAACAGCTTCTACCGCCTGCCCAAGGCCGAAACCTTCGACAAATGGCGCGAACAGGCGCCGCCCGGCTTCGCTTATGCCGTCAAGGCAAACCGCTATCTGACCCAGGCCAAGAAGCTCAAGGATTGCGCCGAGCCGGTGGCGCGGATGATGGCCCCCGTCCGCCACCTGGGCGAAACGCTCGGCCCGATCCTCTACCAGCTCCCGCCGAGCCTGCGGATCAATCTGCCGCGGCTGGAGGAATTCCTGGGCCTCCTGCCGCGCGACCTCGTCCACGTCTTCGAATTTCGAGAGCGCAGCTGGTACGTGCCGGAGACGTTCGCCCTGCTCGAACATTATGGCATGTCTTTCTGCTGCCACGACATGGCGGGCTCGACGAGCGAGCGCATCGCCGTGGGTCCGATCGCTTATGTCCGCTTCCATGGCGCGGGCGGCAAATATTGGGGTCGCTATGCGGACGAGACCTTGCTCGGCTGGACCGACTGGATGCGCGACCAGGCCGTCGCCGGGCGCGCCGTCTGGGCCTATTTCAACAACGATACCGAAGCGCACGCCATCCACGACGCCCTCACGCTGAAGGCGATGGTGCGGCAGGTGATGCGCTGAGGGCGCTCAGGCTTTGACGGTTGACGCCTGGTAGATCTGGTCGATCGCAGCGCCGAGCGCGGCGTCGAATTCGGCCTCGTTCATCTGGTGGCGCAGGTCGTCGAGCAGGGCGCGCGAAAAGCTCGCGATCATGCCGTGATTCTTCGCAAGCTCGGCGCAGGCCTCGTCGCGCGAATAGCCGCCCGACAGCGCCACCACCCGCACCACGCGCGGATGTGCGATCAGCGGCGCATAGAGATCGGGCTTCACCGGGATGCTGAGCTTGAGCATCACATCGCGATGCGCGGGCAGCGCATCGAGCCCCTTCTTCAACTCGTCGAACAATATCTCCTCGGCTGCCGCGCGCTCGGCGCTTTTGAGCAGGGCTTCCGGCTCGAGGATCGGAACAAGGCCATGTCCCGCGATCTGCTCGGCGAAAGCGAATTGCTGCTCGGCGATCGCGGCGATGCCGCTCTTCGAGGCGAGATTGATGACCGAGCGCATCTTGGTCCCGAAGATGCCGAGGCCCGCGGCACGGTCGAGCAGCGCATCCAGGCCCGGGATCGGCTTCATCAGCTGGACGCCGTCTTTCTCCTCCTCAAGGCCCTTGTCGACCTTGAGGAAGGGCACCACCCCCCGCTCCTTCCACAGATAGGTCGGCACCGGTTGACCATGCGCCGCGCCGTCCATCGTCTTTTCGAACAGGATCGAGGCGATCACCTTGCCGCCATTGAAGCTGGGCGCGGTGATGATCCGCACGCGCATCTCGTGGATCAGCTCGAACATTTCGGCATCGCCCGAATAGGCGCTTTCGGGGATGCCGTAGGCGGCCAGCGCCTTGGGAGTCGAACCGCCGCTCTGGTCGAGCGCGGCAATGAAGCCGGGCTTGTCGCGCATCTGCGCCATCATCTCGGAAACGGACATCCAACCTCCAGGGTCAAGCTGAAATCCGCCAGCGGTCGCCGGCATTGCGGCAGCGCTTAGACCCCGTTTTTCCGGGCGACAATGCAGGTTGCGCTATCATGTCGGGACCGGCCCCGCAGGACCGGTCCCTTCATGGATCAGGCGTGCAGCAGCCCCGCGCGGCGCGGACGCCGCATGGAGGCGCCGAGCAGGCCGAAGCCCAATACCATCGCGCCCCACATCGCCGGCTCAGGCACCGCCGAAGCGGCCAGCGACCAGCTGCTGAACAGACCGAAGTCGGACGAGCAGGCGCCGGTCGAGCCGGTGCACCAGGGAGAGAAAGGCCCTGCGACGAGCGAGTCGAAGGTGAAGCCGCCGCCGTGGAATACGACGAAGGCAGGCCCCGTGACGTCGGTTAGGCTGCCGGTGAGATCGTCGACGCTGTTCAGCGTATAGCTGAGCAGGTTGGAGCTGTAGGTGAATTTGACGAAATTTGCGGCGGTAAGCGTGTCGCCGAAGGTGTAGTCCTTCAGGACGAGCGTACCCTTGCCCGTTCCCGAGCAGTCGATACACGTCCCCGTAAATTCGAAATCCACCGCCGCGGCCGGTGCGGCCATGGCCGCTAAACCGAACAGGGCGGCGAGCGCGGTCAACAACCGCATCATCCGCTTATGCAACATTGCGTGTACCCCTTACCGAGTTCCCCCCCGGCAAAAGCCCCGCTCAATCCATTGCTGCACTGCCAAATAACTGGTTAATCTGGATTAGCAATTGCGCATTTAACATTTGTGAATTGATCATGCTGCAATGCCGTGAGGCCTGCCGCTTCAAAATACCATTTCGTCGCGTAAACGATCCGATCCGGACCGACGGTTCATCGCGCCGAGCAATCCGAAGCCGGCAACTATCAGAAGCCAATTGGTCGATGCGGGCGTCGCCGCCACGACATCAACGCCGCGGGGCCGCTTAGGAAGCGGATTGTCGGTCAGATCGGCGGTCGCCTGGGAGGCGATATCGACGGCCGGCATTGCCCCTTCGGGCGAAAACTCGGTCACCGCCTCGGCGGGCGCTGCCGCCAGGAAAAGCGCCGCCAGCGCAAAACCGGTCCCGGATAAAGCACGCTTCGCAACCACAACCCACACTCCCCATTTGTGCAGTGCAAAAATGAGGCAGCAGTTAACGATTGTGAAGTGATTTTATTGCAGCGCACAATGCTTGGACGACATCCGCCCGCAATCGGGGGCGATCAGCCGAGCGCGGCCACCCCTGGCAGCACCTTGCCTTCCATCCATTCGAGAAAGGCGCCGCCCGCGGTCGAGACGAAGCTGAAGCGGTCGGCTACGCCGGCATGATTGAGCGCAGCGACCGTGTCGCCCCCGCCCGCCACGGAGATCAGGCTGCCCGATTGGGTGAGCGCCGCGGCGGTCTGCGCCAGCGCCACCGTGGCGGCATCGAACGGATGGATCTCGAACGCGCCGAGCGGACCGTTCCACACCAGCGTCC
>Ga0157370_10003191_pt1 | contig 19384 bp, 13 predicted proteins | sample C35metaG_FD_113463 | JGI IMG/M metagenome (GOLD analysis project Ga0157370, IMG submission 113463) | Corn rhizosphere microbial communities from Kellogg Biological Station, Michigan, USA - C3-5 metaG | ecosystem: Host-associated > Plants > Roots > Rhizosphere > Soil | place: USA: Michigan...
AGATCAATCCGGCGCTTCCGGTGCGGCCCTTCAGCAACGATCCGGCGGTGATAGCGGTGGCGGCGGAATTCCTGCGCATCGCGTCGTGGAATTTCGTGGCGGTGGGCCTCACCTTTTCCTGCTCCGGCATGTTCCAGGCCCTGGGCGATACACGGCCCGCGCTGATCTCCAGCGGCAGCCGGCTTCTGACGTATGTCGTGCCGGCAGTGTGGCTGGCGAACCAGCCCTGGGCGGCATTGCGCGATTTCTGGTATCTGTCGGTCGCTTCGCTGACAGTGCAGGCGGTGTTCGCCGTTGCGCTGCTGCGGCACCAGTTGCATCACAAGCTGAAGCTGTTCGGGGCGGCGGTTTCGTAGAGCACATGTAGCGTAAGCCACACGGCCGTCCGACCACACCCCCCAATCTGGGGATCGCAATCCAAATGTCTAAGAAAATGCCGTTTTGAAACCCCCATAGCTACCAGCTAGCGAGCGTGGGGCAGCTTAATCTCGGTGCCGGCTCCAGCACGCTACAATCCCTCGCCATCTGGATCGGTCCGCGCCAGTGCGATAGCCTTCCTCCTGTCTCCGGTATAAATACCCAAGAACAAAGGCTGACGTGCTCATACCCATTGAAGATTTTTCGGGACCGCTAGCGGGCAATACTGTTGAGGGGCAATGTCGTCATGATCCATTATCGCGTTTCACTCGGGCTTACTTCGTTTCTGTTGGCTTCGTGCGCATTTGCGGAGAATTCCACTTTCGCGGCCAGCTGCGAGAGTCTGTCCAGCCTCAAGTTTCCCGACACCACGATTACGATGGCGTTGCCGGTGGCCGCCAACACATTTACGCCGCGGGTCGGGGCGAAACCGGTACCGGTCGCCTTCTGCCGCGTCGCCGGCAGCATCAAGCCGACCCGCGATTCCGACATCAAATTCGAGGTCTGGCTGCCGCAGACAGGTTGGACCGGACGTTACGAATCCGTCGGCAATGGCGGCTTCGCGGGAAGCATATCTCTTAATGAAATGGCCAGCCCCCTTAAGGCAGGCTCAGCCGTCGCGGGCACGGACGATGGACACGAAACCGTCAAAAACACGCAAACGGAATGGGCGGTGGGGCATCCGGAGAAACTCATCGATTTCGCATACCGCGCCGTCCATGTGACGGCCGAAGTCGGCAAAGCTGTCACCGCTGCGTTCTACGGCAGAAAACCGAAATATTCCTATTTCGTTGGCTGTTCCACGGGCGGGCGCGAAGCGTTGACGGAGGCGCAACGTTATCCGATGGATTTCGACGGCATTTCCGCCGGCGATCCGGGAAATCAATGGGCAAGTCAGCATGCCGGCGATGCCGCGAACATGAAAGCCTTCACGATGTCGGAGGCAGGCTATATTTCACCGGCGGACATTCAGAAAGTGGGCGCCGCGGTTATCGAACAATGCGACGCGGTGGACGGAGTCAAGGACGGCCTGATTGCCGATCCCAGACAATGTCGCATCAATACGGCGACGCTTCCGCTGACATCGGCTCAGCTCAAGACATACCAGACCGTGCATGACGGACCGAAGACAAGTACGGGAAAACAGATTTTCCCCGGTATGCCGTATAGCAGCGAAAGCGTCGGGTGGGCCCAGTATTTCGCGGGCCCCAGCTTCGCGGAAGCCCCTACCAAAGCGAGACGGGCTCTCATGGCGAATTCGACCTTCTCGAATCTCGTCTATCACGACCCCAATTGGACTTTCATGAACTATGATCCGGACAAAACGCCCGGCGATATCCAAAAGACTATGGGTCCGATCATCGATGCGATGGATCCGACCTTCACCGGGTTCAAGGCGCGTGGCGGCAAACTCATTTCGTATCACGGCTGGGCCGACTCGGACATTTCGCCATTTTCCACCGTGGACTTCTACAACAGCACCATCGCGGCGCAGGGCGGCCTAGGCAAGACGCAAGATTTCTATCGCTTGTTCATGGTTCCCGGTATGGGACATTGCGGGGGCGGTCCAGGCCCCAATCAGTTCGGTCAGGCCGGCGGGGATGGGGACGCGGACCATGACGTGGTAACCGCGCTGCAAAGGTGGGTCGAAAAAGGCGTGGCGCCGAAAAAGATAATCGCGACGAAATTCGTCGATAATGACCGCACTAAGGCCCCCCAAATGACCCGACCATTATGCGCCTTCCCGGCGGCGGCAAAATACAATGGAACCGGCGACATCAACAATGCCGATAATTTCGTGTGTGCCGATCCTCCTGCCAGCAAATAGAGCCATAAGCATCCAAGGCGCATAGGCGCGATGTACTCGGGGATTGTCCGCCGTCAGGGCCAAAGAGACAGAATTGGGGTTTTAGCTAATGGAGGAATTTGGCCTCGTCGCCGTGACTGAGGAACGAAGATGAGAGCAAAATCGCAAGATCCTCATGCGCCCGCTGAGCGGAATTTGAAAAACATTCGTCGCGCTACATCAGCAAGCGCCATTTCCGTTTCTCCAGTAAAGCGGGAGCGTGCTCTTCAGTGGTAGTCGCGGCTATGGACAAGCAAAGAGGAAGAGGACCGAATGACAACAAACGGCGCGCCGTTTGCAAAGGATAGAAGCAAAAATAGCTCTTCGTTTTTTGCGTCCGATCTGCTGGCCTACCGTGACAATCTCTGCCAATGCACCTGTGGTCAAATTAGCACTCTGGAGATCGAGCTCAAGTCGCGAGACAAGGGCACCAGTTGAGAAGCCCCCCCAAAAAGGCCCCCACGCGGATGAGAATAGGCACAGTGCGTGAGCTCAAGCTCATTTCTCATCCACATAATCTGCCATCATTGAAGCATTTCTCGCCCGCCGAGAATGCCATGTACTAGATAGCAACAGGCCGAGCCTTTAGGGACGACGGGGCGCTCCCTCGCGATCCTGGGCTCCGCGCTCCGCCCCGAAGTCACCGGAGGGCGGGTATTTGGCTGCTACCTTTTCGTCGATGTCGATGCCAAGACCAGGCTTGTCATTCGAATACCGAATTCCCTTTCGGATCTCGGGGCTCCCCGGAAAGAGCTCTTGAAGCCTTTCCGGAAATGGCCGTCCTTCACAAATGCCGAAGTTATTTATGGAAAGATCGATATGGAGATTGACTGCATGACCAACGGGCGACACGTTTGCCGGACCATGCCACGCTGTTTGCACCCCGAAAAACTCGCATATGTATGCAACTTTTCGAGCCAGGTTTAACCCACCCGCGGCCGAGATGTGCATTCGAATGAGGTCAATCCAACGATTGGATACTAACGGCAACCACTCATTTTGATTGACGAAAAGTTCGCCCATCGCAATTCCGATAGAAGTCTGTTCACGAACGATCTTGTACCACTGTGAGTCCTCGGGCGCGAAAAGATCTTCCATAAAGAACGGGCGGTATGGCTCGACCGCCTTCGCAAGCATCACCGCTCCGCGCGGGGTGGGGTGTTCATGAACATCGTGGCCAATTTCGATGTCCGAGCTGACGTTCTTGCGGATATGCTCAAAGGCATCGCAGAGCTGACGAATATATTCAGCGTCGTTACCGCGAACTTGAACGCGCCCGATTTCTCCACTTGGTCCGCGAGGAGCGATTGTTCCACCACCAGCCGAGGCCTGAGTCCCGCCTTGAGGTCGCTGCCCTCCCCCGAGATAAATTCGAAAATGATCATAGCCATCAGCCATCATGCGCCGAATCTGCTCTTCCATGACTTCCGGGCTTGAGGCGAAAACATCTCCCAGCATCCGCAAACCCGATCTAACCTTCCCGCCCAGTAAGTCGTAAACCGGCACGCCACAGCGCTTGCCCATGATGTCCCACAGCGCACCATCAATGGCCGCCATAGCGTTGTTCGCATCGACACTTGCGCGCCAATAGGGCGCCACCCAGAGTTCCTGCCAGATCTTTTCGATCTCATCTGCGTTTCGACCAATCAACATTGGCTTCAGATATTGTTCAATTGTGTCGGCGACAATCGTGGGGCGCTCCGCATGGGTGCCGCAGCCAATTCCGTAGAGGCCGGGTTCGCTGGTAAACACTTTCGCATTGATCATATGAGTGCCATCGACGTTGGTGATAAGCACCTTGATGTCGGTGATCTTGAGGGCGGGAACGCCGCCCGCCCGCGCCCGGTCACGCGCCATGCCCGCAGGCTGAGGCGCAGCCAACTTCGCCTGAGCAAGGACTTCTTTCATCGATCCAAGGGTGGTCGCTGCGCCAGCAGCCCCACCTGAAAGTACTCGGAAAGATTCGCGGCGATCCATGAATGTTCTCCCTGCTCGATCATTCGTTACAGAAGGCTAGCGCCAGTACGATGGGTGACGTGCAGCAAGCGCCAACAAAAAGCCGCCGGGAGGAGGAACCCGGCGGCAAGTTTATGGGAGGGAGGCGCGCCATTTTTCCTATGAGCGCTTGCCGACGACCACGGAAAGACCCTCCGCCCGACCGATCCCGCGGGGCCGCTACGGCCTCACGAGACCGCCATCGAGATACCGGTCATTGCCGCGGGTTTCAAAGGGCACCTTGTATGGATATTTCGCGGCCGCTTTTTCGTCGATGTCGATGCCCCAGCCAGGCTTGTCATTGCAATACATGAAGCCGCCCTTGATTTCCGGGCATCCCGGAAAGACTTCCCGTGTCTTCTCGTCGAAGAATGTCTCCTCCTGGATACCGAAATTGGGCGATGCCAAATCCAGGTGCACGTTGTAGCAATGACCGACGGGATCGACATTGTTGGGGCCATGCCAGGCGGTCCGCACGCCGAACATTTCGCAGGTATGGGCGACCTTGCGGCACACGTTCAAGCCGCCCATCGCCGACTGATGACAGCGGATGAAGTCGATCCAGCGGTTGGCCACGAGGGGCAACCATTCATTCCTGTTGACAAATAGCTCGCCCATCGCGAGCGGCGCCGATGTCTCTTCACGAAAGATCTTGAACCAGCCCACATCGTCGGGCGCCAAGGCATCCTCCATATAGAAGGGCCGGTACGGTTCCACCGCCTTGCACAGCTGGATCGATTGATTGGGTGCCGGCCGTTCATGAATATCGTGGAGAAGGCCGACATCAAAGCCGATCTTGGAGCGCAGATGATCGAACATATTGATGGTGGTGGTGACATATTTTTCGGGATCGAATACCGGCGAGGTGCCGCGGATGGCGGGGGGGCGCAGCGCCTGTACACGGTCCGAAGTCTTGGCGCCGCCAACGCCATAGCCGGAATATTCCGGCACGGCGAGTTGCACACGCACGACCTGGTAGCCTTTCTGCATATAGTCACGGACCTGGTCTTCCAGCTTATTGATGTCGGTGGACTGAGCATGCCCGTAGAGCTGGATGGCCTCACGGGTCTTACCGCCCAGCAGCTGATAGACAGGCACGCCGACGCGTTTGCCCAGGATGTCCCACAGTGCGCCATCGATCCCACTGAGCGCGTTGTTGCCTTCGGGACCAGAACGGAAATATTGCTGCACATAGGCTGACTGCCAGATATCTTCGATTTCGTCGCAGCGCTTGCCGATCACGAAGGGTTTCAAGCGGGTCTCGATGTAGGCTTGCGCGGCCGCCGGCACCTCCTGGTGCGTTGCCGAACCCAAACCATACAGCCCCGGCTCGCTGGTTATAACCTTTACGATGGTCCAATTGGAGTTGGACGGCGCTGTGCGGATCAGCTGGACGTCCTTTATGGTGAGTGGTGGCATGCCGCCGCGGCGGGCAGCATCCTGTGCATAGGCGGCCGGCCCGGGCGCGGACAGCGCGCTTGAAATTCCGGCAGCAGCAGCGGCTGGGATAGCTTTGAACATATCACGGCGTTTCATGACTTAGCTCCTCTGAAGCGGGTTCGTCTTCTTTTTCATGGTCAGTTCTGAACCCGAACGCCGACGTGGAACATGCGCCCAATGGTGTCGTAAAGCTGGGGGTTAGAACCATCGCTATTAGGTGCGGCAGCGATCGGAGGAGATGGTGGAGGATCTACATCGGCCACGTTGTCGATCTTGAAATAGACCCGCCAAATGTCACTGAAGTCGAGAGAACCGCCAAAGTCGACATAAAATGCCCCCGGCATCCTGTTATTATTAATTGTTGGATTATTGGCGGTTGGCAGCGGGCACCCAGTCGTACATTGGATGAAATTGCCGCTTATCACGCCCGGCGAAATCCATCGTTCGGCGACGGTGAAACTCCAGCGATCAATGTTGTAGGTCTGCTGGGCGAAGACCTTCCAGTGGGGGGTCACGCCGGTATTTGTTCCGGCGGATTCAACCGGGATAGTGGTTGGTATGCCAGAGTTCGTTATGAATTTTGTGATGTTGGTAGCGAGAGCACGGAGAACAAAACTGCCGGGAATGTCCCAATTCTCGACGTCGAACTGATAACTCGCCTCGTAATCGACGCCGTCCGTCACGACTGTCGCAAGGTTGAATGGCTCCAGCACGACCGTCGTGATCCTGCTGGTCTGGGGAGGACCGCCATCAACTGTAAGCAATGCGGAACATTCCGCCTGGTTTCCGAGGGCGCAGAGTTGCACTTCCTGTTGATTGCTGAGCGCTCCGATTTCGCCCTTAATGCCCAGGCGCCAGTAGTCTGCCGATAGGCTGAAACCTGGTAACCAGGATGGCTGGAATACAACCCCCACCTGTGTATTGGTCGACTTTTCAGGTTTCAGGGCCGTATTGCCCTCCTGCTGGTTCAAGACATTGACCTGGTTTGGAATGCCAGGTTTGACAAGGTCCAGAATCGAACTGTTGATGCCGCTGGGTGGCGCAAACAATTCGCTAAGGTTGGGCGCACGCACGTCGCGTGATTGCAGAGCGCGCAAGCGCACACCATCGATCGGCGTATCCCAAGTCACGCCGGCCTTCCAAGTATTGACATACCCCGAGGCAGAATAGCCGGTGGCGCGACCCGCGACGTCGAGATCGGCATGCCCCCAACTGTCATCATTGACCAGCGGAACTACAACTTCCAAAAAGCCCTCGGTGACATGGTAATTGCCGCCGCCATTGTGAAAGTTGCCGAACACCCAGTTGCTGCCTGCGGTGGACAAAAGAGGCTGAACATTGGGGCCTCCGTTGCTGTCAACATCCCCAACCACCTTGAACGCCTCTTCTCTGTATTCCACGCCCGCAGCGATCGAAAGCGGGCCGGCCCACAGATCAAATGGCTTACCGTTCAGGCTTATGCTTGCCGCCTCCTGGCGTTCGTGCGTCAACTGGTCGGGCCCCACTTGCTGGCTTAGCGTGCCGCCCTGCATCCATGCCAAAGATGCGGAACTGGGTGAAAAGTTGCCGAAGAGATCGTAGGGCTGACATCCTATCGCCTGTGCCGCGGCGGATCGGCAAACAATGGTTCCGTCGGGAGCTCTCACCGCATCGGTGGCGAATTTGAAATAGGGAGTTAGAAGAATGTTGTGTACGAGTACGCTAGAGTTGTTGTTGGCGTGCTCAGCATAGGCGTTCCATGTCCAGTCTTTGCCCAGAACACGAAACGCTCCATCAATTCCAACAGTGTACCGCCACAGGTCGCGCTGGTTTACAATTGTGGGATTGCGCGGAAGGCTCGCATTCAGCGTACCGAGCATGAAGCTGGAAATATGATTTGTGGCGCAATCCTGTGTGACGGATGCCGGCAGGTAGGCGTTGTCGCACTGGACCGTGAAATAGTCCGGACGATAGGTGCCAATCATGGACACGTTTCGCGTACGAACCTGGCTGCCAACAAACGCAGCCCAGATTTGTGTATTAGACCCGATATCATAGGACGCGCGGGTGTAGACATTCCCCCTCACCAAAGAACCCACCAGCGTGGCACCGCCCCCGAAATTATTTGTGGTGTCACCCCCGACGCAGAACGGCGAGGCACAGTTTGTGACTGTGCCGGTGGCATCATGATTGGGAGTCTGACCCGCCCCATAATTGAAGTGGTAGGTGGTACCGTCCGCGTTAAAAGCGAGGCCCTGCAGAGGACCTCGGGTGATGATGCCGTACTTCGTTTCCTGGTAATCTTCTGTATTGGTCGCGAAGGTGTACTCCGGGAGTCCCGGGGGCGTTTTGGCAACACTGAGAGGAAGAATAGCGGGCGCGCTATACCAGCAGCGGCCGGCAGCCTGCACACAGCCCGTGCCGTACGTTCCAGTACCTATGCCCGCCTCGTAGCTGTACTCAAAGCTGGCTACGATATGGCCTCTGCCATTGGCAAAGCCGGTGCCGCCGGCCACTTGAAAGGTTAAGTTCTCGGCATCACCATAGGTGGAAACGCCGGTCAGTAGATTGCCCTTGATGCCGGAAAATTTGTTGTCGAGTACAAAGTTGACCACACCCGATACCGCATCCGATCCCCAGGACGCAGATGCACCGCCCGTCACAACATCGACGCGTTGGATTAGGAGCTGTGGAAATTGGCTGACATCTACCGTGCCCCCAATACTCGCAGGTACGACACGCTGACCGTCAAGCAGGGTTAATGCACGTGTGGTGCCGACGCCGTGAATGCCGAAGGCACTAAGGCCGTTGGTGCCGCCGCTTGTGCCATGATTGCCCGTCGCGGTGCCGGTGCTTCCCATCAAGGAGGGCAACTCCGTAACGGTATTAAATACGTTGCTTTCTGCTTGCTTTGCGAGATCGTCGGAGGACAATACGGTGGTTGGCGTCGGCGCGTTGAATCCGGCGCTGGTGATGCGGGATGCCGATACGACGATCTGCTCGGCCCCCGGCGACGCTGCGTCCTGCGCCCAAGCCGCCGGAAGGCACAAAACGTTAAGGGCTATTGCCGCCACGCCGCCCAATTTGGCGGCACGCAGAGCTTCCATCCTCCGATAGTCGTGATGTATCACGTCCGAACTCCCCCTATTTATTGTACTGGCCCGGCTCGCAGGACGGCGAACCATGGCATCGATTTCCCCAAATGCTGGCCGATCCGCTTTCCGCCACCCTCATCGGGTGGTGGTAAGCCTTCGGGCAATGAAAACAATCAGGATCGAAGCGACGAGATTTGCGCCAGTGCATACCGGCAAGTCTGCAGGCGTCGACCCGGAACCACTCCCTTTGAAAGAAGAGTGACCGCGCCCTCAAAGGCCGACAATGCGGAAAAGATATTTGGATGGTATAGATGTTTTCTATAACTCGCCTGGGCGACCAAGCAGGATTGGCGAGAGAGGCAATACCAACGCCATGCGGCTCCGCGGCGATAATGATCGGGAACGGCGTAAGTCTGCGGAGTTTGGCCGCAACGCACGCCCAGGAGACTGCGGCAGCCTTGCCCTAACCGGAACCTTCAAGAACCTCCCCTCGGGCGGTCGCCAGAGGACGATCCGAGGGCACTGCGGCATCCGGCCGAGATCTTGTCCCAGCGAGCGACAAGGCACTCCTGCGTGAGATTTGCCTCGCTGCAGAAACGTTGAATATCGGCCCTGCAGGCGAGTTCTTGCCTGTTTTTCTCGGTTGCCGAAGAAACGCCGTGCGTTGCCGCCACGGCCATGTTTCCCGTTCCGATCAATAACGCGGAGACTATGCTTATTTTCGCCACCGCCATTGCGGGCGTCGCAAATCCGGGCCGCGCGCCCCGAATTATCCACCGTTCCGGCATCGCAGTCCCACCGTGTGGAAAGTGTCCCACAAATGACAGGCACATCAAGTGAATGCACCGTTTTCGACATCACACCGGCACAGCGGTGCGTCGTCACACGTTGCGACGACACCTGCGGGGAGGCAATACGGAAAAAATGTCCAGCTAATATAGAAGTTCTTTATAACCCGGATCGAACCCGTTGCCTCCACTGCATAAAGGCGCGGTAATGTTGTGCCTCTCAGGATCGCACCGCTTAACTATCGCCGTTGCAGACCAAAAGCTCCCGGGATAGGTTTTTTGGGGGACCGCATGCGGCTACTGATTGTCGAAGACGACGCCGCTCTCGCCAGAGGGCTGCTGAAAGCGTTCCGGGGAGATGGCCTGGCCGTTGACCATGTCGGCAGCGGGCAGGACGCGCTGGATGTGGTCAGAATGGAACCTTACAGCGCGATCATTCTGGACCTCGGCCTCCCCGATCTGGATGGACTAGCTGTATTGAAACGCATGCGGGCCATGCAGGTCTCCGCGCCAATTTTGATACTGACCGCGCGCGACGGCACCAACGACAGGGTCAACGGGCTTGACAATGGAGCCGACGATTACCTTGCCAAGCCTTTTGCAGTGGAGGAATTGGAAGCAAGAGTTCGGGCGCTTATCCGCCGCGCTCAAGGCAGTCCCGACCCTGTTCTGACCCTGGGAGCTTTGAGGCTCGATCGCGCGACCGGCGCCGCCTATCTGGGGGACGCCCTGCTGGAATTGACGCGCCGCGAACGGTCAGTGCTCGAAACACTTGTGTCGCGAGCCGGCATCGTCGTGCCCAAATCGAGGCTGTCAGCGGATGTTTTCGACTATGACGACGCCGTCTCCCCCAACGCGCTCGAAGTATATATAGGCCGTCTCCGGCGCAAGTTGGAGAAAAGCGGACTTGAGATTCGCACAGTGCGCGGACTGGGATACCTGCTGCGCCAGATATGATGCGCGCGATAAACAACGCATCCTCCATCAAAAAGCGCCTGCTGTGGACACTGCTCGCTCCATTGTGCGTGATTCTCATTGTCCTGGGACTTTCCGGAACCTTGCTGGTCCAGAGAAGTGTAGAGAACAGCAGCGATCGCGTGCTCAGCGGATCTCTGCAGGCCATCAGTGAAACGTTGGCGATGCAGGAGGGCTATATAACCCTGGACCTGCCGCCATCGGCCCTGGGCATGCTGGAGAATGTGGACCGTGACAATGTCTACTATAGCGTCATTTATCGGGGCAAGGTCATAACCGGATATCCGGAGCTGACGGCGGACCAAGGCGTAAATTCTCTGGAAAACATCCGCTTTCGCGATGGGCTTTTCCATGGCGTTCCGATCCGGATCGCGATGGAAGCCAAGCTTGTGCCCCAGCTCGACAGCCCCATCATTGTTCAGGTCGCGGAAACGACAAAAAACCGGCGAGCGGTGGCGCGCCGCATGATGATCTCCCTGATGGCCAGCGAGCTGTTCCTGCTCCTGGTCATCGCGAGCCTGATCATTTTCGCCATAGACTGGGGCCTGAAGCCATTGGCGGCCCTGCGGCGGACGGTGGACGGCCGCATCGCCCAGCCCGAACTGGATTTCGCACCACTTCCGCTCAAAGACGTGCCGCAAGAGATTCTGCCTTTCGTCTCGGCATTCAATACGCTGCTGAAACATGTCGAGGCGACGTTTGAAACTCTGCGGCGGTTTACCTCGGATGCGTCTCATCAATTGAGAGCCCCTTTGGCAGTGGTGAGAACCCACGTCGAACTGCTGGAGCGCAGGGCGAAGGCTTCACCAGAGATCCAGACATCCCTGGGCGACATCAGCCAGGCCGTGAAGGCCCTGCAGCGCTTGATCGTGCAGCTCATCTCGCTGGCAAAGGCGGAACGGCCATCCGACCGACGGGCAATCGAGACATTCGATCTTGTTGAATGCGCCGCCGCCGCATCACGCTCCTATGCCGCTCGCGCCTTCGACAAGGGCATGGAGTTTTCTTTCGAGTCAGACCAGGACCGATTGATGGTCTATGGAAGCGCAATACTTGCCGGCGAAATGATAGCGAACCTTCTGGACAATTGCATTCGCTATGGCCGAGTGGGCGGACACATCATTATCCGGATCCCGGATGCGCAAGGCAGAGTGGAGATCGAAGACGATGGGCCAGGCATTCCGCCTGGCCAGCGGGAACGTGTATTCGAACGCTTTTATCGCCTGCCGCAAAATGGCGACACCGAAGGCAGCGGCCTTGGTCTTTCCATCGTTCAGGCTTTGGGGAGACAGCTGGGAGCAACTATCGGCCTGGAGACGCCGTCGGGCGGCAAGGGCGTGCAGGCGACCATTCAGTTTCAATGCGCCTAACCTGGGAAGATTCGGGCCTGCTTCCAGCGGCGCAGGAACTGGGCACGTACCAAGCTGTCGAGGTCCGATAACAGACCCGGCCCGATGCGAATGGCTTGAATACGCATCGGATCGATGTGGGACTGTTCCTGTGGGACCGACAGATCCTTGCGCACGGGCCCCATGCCGTGGGCTTTGAGAATGCTCTGCCCTTCGCGTGAAAGCAAAAAGTCCAGAAAGAGCCTGGCGGCGGCCGGGTGCCGGGCGCGAGCAGTGACGAACCCGACTCGGGACAGATCGAGAATGTAGTCCGTGGGATAGACGACCACCAACTCCGGATGCCGCTTTTGAAGCTCGATGGCATATGACCCAATAACGTCATACCCCATCCACTGATTGCCCCCGATGATATTCTCAAGCATGTCGCGACTGGTGCTGTAGAGCTGCGCATTGGCAGCGCCCAGCCTGTCAAACAGATTCCAGGAATCCTTGGTAACTCGAACATCCTGCGAGAGCAGGAGCATGCCCACCTCGGATTTTTCCGGGTCGTAGGCAGCGACCCTGCCCAGAAACCTGCGCGGCTGCTGCGACAGCATTGCGTTGAACGCCGCGTGCGTATGCGGCATCTCTGCCATCGTCAGATATCGGCTGTTATACACGAACACGATAGGTTCCAGAGTCACGCCATAGCCGAGGTCCTGCCAGTGCGCCCAACCAGGCAACGCCGCCATTTCCGGCGTGGTATAGGACATTGAAAAGCCGTCATTGATGAGCTTTTCCTGCAAATCCATCGCCGAACTCCAGATGAAATCGGCAGAAGGCTCACCTTTGGCCGCTTCTGATATGAAGCGGCGGTACGTCTTGGCCCCGTCTCCATCCGAATTGTGAATATCGATAAAAGGATAGTGCCGTTTAAAATTCGACAGCAGGTCCGCAACTGCGGCATCTGCATGCATCACGCCATAAATGACGAGCTGCTTCTCCTGCTGGGCGCGCATGACAGTGTCGACATAGGCCGGAGGATAGTTCTGGACCGCATCGGCCTGGAGGCTTGCCGCCCATAAAAAGCTCGCTAGCGCGAATCCCTTCAAAAGGAGCTGCTCCCCTCTTTGCCGCATGTCTTTTTGAATCCCACGCCAGCTGAAAGATTACTCCGCAGCCATCGAAACCAGGTTTATGGCATCCGGTGGAAGAGGAGCCTCGTTCAAGATCAACTGTACGATCTGACCGACCGATCTCTCCATTGAGGCCGGCAGGCTTGCCGGATAAATGGCATTCACGGCCTGCCGTATCTCCGGCCCGACAATGCGCCGGGCTGACAGCAATTTATTCCCAATCTCTTCGGCGAAGGCGCCATAAGGTGCAATGGTGTAGCGGCCGCTGTGCAGAACAAGCGAGCGCAATAAGGCTTGCGACTCCACTTCCTGATCAATCGTCAGCTTGATGCCGGCGGCAGCGACGGCGTCATCAAGCAGGCGCCTCGGTGTGCGGGCACGGCATCCCAGCACCAGTGGCAACGCGGCAAGTTCGGCGAGCGTGACCCTTTTGCGTTGCGGTGAAATGTCAACCCTGGGTCCGACCACATACAGCGGCTCACTGTAAATAGGAATTGTTCTCAGTGGCGGCTTGCCAACGCTCAGGCAGATAGCAATATCCAGGTCGCCTCCCAGCAGCCCCTCATGCAACTCCGGCGAATAGGCCTCCTTGAGCCATATCTTGGTGGCGTTCTGATGGGGTGACGCCAACAGCAAAGGCCCCAGGGCCTGCAGCGAAGGCGCCAAGCCAACTCTGATTGTGCGACGATCGTCGTTGGCGATTGCGGCCATGGCGAGCTTGGCATTATTAATTGCCGCCAAAATCGACTCCGCATGGTCCATGAAGGCCTCGCCGGCGCGCGTCAGTGAGACGCCCCGTGCATGCCGCTGCAAGAGACGGACCTGTAGCTCTTCTTCAAGCTGCTTAACCTGATATCCCAATCCTGGCTGCGAAACACGCAGGCTCCGGCTGGCGGCCGCAAAGCTCGAGCATCGCACTACGGCGACAAAGTCACGTATTTGCCTGACATCCACGTTTCGCTCCCCTGCCAGCGCCTGATCTTTGTCAGCTTTCTGGCCGTTTTTCGACGCAGTGTGCGGCCATGCTAGTGGCTTAAAGCTGTCAGTTAGCTGTCACGGCACTTCTTGCAGTGCACAATAAGTTTGCCAATGTCCAGGAGAGCAATGCCAGAATACGGCGAAAGCACAGAACTGATGAACGGCAATGCCCGCATTTGCTGGGTTCGGCTACTGCGTACCATGAAGTTGAAAGTAACGATGGTTGAGAATGTCCCGAACCCACGCTAAGCCGTTGATATGGCGCGATATCCTGACAAACCGCCTCGAAGGCCCTCGAAGATCCCGTGCGAGGTCACGGTAGACCGGCTGCCTGAGCCATACTCGTTTGGCATCTAGATAGGTTGCCCACCATTGGAGCAACGCTCGCCGCCCCGATTAGCACTCTGGAAATCAGCGAACGCTGGCGCACCTATCCAAGAGCCTGCAAGGTCGGTAGCGACGTAGCTATTCGTTAGCTATCTCGATGTCGACTATTCACTCGGGTGAGGCCGCACATCTGTGATCTGAAGGTCGCGATCGTTTCAGAAGAGAACTCGGGTCTCTCGCGGTACCCAGCTAGCAAGTGGCTATCTAAAAACACGACGTTCCTTGCTATTCCGCTGGCAGCGCCCGCTGCTCGTCGACCGCTCGCCGTGGAGGGAGGTCAAATCCCAACCGATCGAGGTAGGTGTAGATTACCGGTGTGATGTAGAGCGTCAGCAATTGTGAAAGTAACAGTCCGCCGGCAACGCAAACGCCCAGCGGGCGCCGTGAGTCCGCGCCCATCCCAGTGCCGAACGCGATCGGCAGGGTGCCCATCATCGCGGCCATGGTCGTCATCATGATGGGCCGGAAGCGGATCATGGCTGCTTCGAAAATTGCCTGTTCGGCGGTCGTGTGTTCGTTTTCGCGCTGCCTTTGCAGCGCGAAGTCGATCATCATGATCGCGTTCTTCTTGACGATTCCGATCAGCATGATCATGCCCACAAAGGCGTATAGCGTGATCGGCATGCCGACGATCCACAGAGTGAGAAGGGCACCGACCGCGGCCGACGGCAACCCGGACAGAATGGTCAACGGGTGGATAAAGCTTTCATACAGGATACCCAGGATGATGTAGACGACCACAGTCGCCATGATGAGCAGCACCCCCATATTCGCGGTGGACTCCTGGAAAGCCCCCGCCGTACCCTCGAAGCTGCCTTTGATCGTCGGGGGCACGTGAATGGCCGCGCTGGCCTGCTCGATCCCCTTAACGGCATCGCTCAGCGAATATCCCGCGGCCAGATCGAATGAAATCGTTACCGCCGGCACGCCGCCGGAATGATTGACGCTGAGCGGGATCATGCTCTGGGTAATGTTGGTCACGGCACTGAGCGGCACGAGTCTTCCATCAGACGCCGTCACATAAAGCATCTTCAGGGCGGCCGCGTTGCGCTGGTAGCGCGGATCCAGCTCCAGAAGGACCTGGTACTGGTTGGTGCTGCCGTAAATCAGCGTTACCTGCTGACCGCCAAAAGCATACCCCATCGCCGTCTCGATCTGCGCCGGCGTGACGCCTAGGCTCGCCGCGCGATCGCGGTCTATCTTTACCGAGACCGACGGAGTCGTCCGATCGAAATCGCTGTTGACGCCAACAAAGCCGGGCATCGACTCCAATCTGCGCTCCAGGCGGCCGGAGATATCCTGCAGTTGGAGAATATCCATACCCTGCAGGGTGTATTGGTAAGTGGACCGCGCCGAACGCCCGCCGATCCGGATGGCCGGCGGATTTTGCACAAACACACTGATGCCGGTGATATTGGAGACTTTCCCGCGAAGCTCGCGCGCAACCTCCTCAGCCGACAGGGAACGCTCCGAGAGGGGCTTGAGCATCACCGAGACGTTCGCGCCGTTCGAACCTGCGCCGTTCGAGCCGACTCTGAGCATTGCCCCCGCAACATTGGGATCCGCATTGAAAATATCGGCGACCTTGGTCCCATAATTGACCATGCGTTGGTAGGACGTGCCGTTGGCGGCCTGAATGCTGACAATGAGCATGCCCGTATCGTCAGCCGGCAGAAAATCCTCCGGCATGACGTCGAACAGGACGGCGCTAGAAATCACGCTCAGCGCGAAAACGCCCAGAATGACCCGCTTGTGACCGAGGCTCCAGTCCAGGCTACGACGATAGGCATCCTGGAGTGCATTGAAACTGCGCTCACTCCACTTGTAGAGCGCATTATGTTTCTCGCCGCGCTCATCTTTCAATATGCGCGCGCAGAGCATTGGTGTCAGGGTCACCGAGACGATACCCGAGACTAGGATCGCCAGTATGATCGTCACGGCAAATTCGTGCAGCAGCCGACCCACGATGCCGCCCATGAAGACGAGCGGTATGAATACGGCGATCAGCGACACGGTCATCGATAGAATGGTGAAGGCAATCTCCGCGGAACCCTTAATCGCCGCATCGTAAGGCGCCTCGCCATGCTCGACATGGCGCACGATATTCTCCAGCATGACGATGGCGTCATCGACCACGAAGCCGACCGACAGGGTCAAAGCCATCAGCGACAGGTTATCCAAGCTGAAGCGGGCCAGTGACATGCCGGCAAAGGTCCCCACCACCGCGATCGGCAGAGTGACCGAGGGAATGACAGTTGCGGACAGCTTGCGTAGAAACAGGAAGATGACCGCCACCACCAGCGCTGCGGCAATTAGCAGGGTCTGCTGCACGTCGGCGACGGAGGTCCGGATCGTTTCGCTGCGATCGTGCCGGATGGACAGCTTGATGGCCGGCGGCAGCGAGGCGGAAAATTGCGGCAACACCTTTTTTACGTTGTTGACGACCTCGATCGTATTCGTGCCGGGCTGGCGCATGATTGCGATGGTGATGGCGCGCTGGCCGCGATACCAGTTGCCCTGCCGGACATCGTTGACGCTATCGGCGACATGGGCGACGTCGCCGATACGGACGGGCGCGCCATGGCTATAGGCGATGATCTGATCCCGAAATTGCCCCGCATTCTCCAGCTGCCCCTGGGTATGGATGATGCGCGCATCCACCGCGCTGTTGGTGGCGCCAGTCGCCTGGGAGACGCTGCTGTTCTGGATGCCGCGCGCCAGTGTATCTATGCCGATGCCGCGGGCGACCAGGGCGGCCGGATCCGCTTGAACCCGCACCGCATATTGGGCCGCGCCGAAGACGTTGACCTGCGCCACCCCGCTGACCTGGGAGAGCTGGCGAGCCAAAAGCGTGTCCGCATACTCGTCGACGATGGTGAGCGGGAGGCTCTTGGAGCTCATCACCAGAAACAGCACCGGCTCTTCCGTCGGATTGACCTTCCGGAAGGTCGGCGGATTGATCATGGTCTTGGGAAGCTTGCTCAGCGCGCTAGAGATCGCCGCCTGAACGTCGGTACCCGCAGCGTCGATATTGCGATCGAGCGCGAACTGGATGGTGATCGCCGCTGATCCCAGAACACTGGAGGACGTCATCGAGTCGATGCCCGGGATCGTCGAGAAGGCGTTTTCCAGGGGACCGGCGATCGTGGATGCGACCGTTTCGGGATCGGCACCCGGCAGCGAGGCATAAACCTGGATCGTGGGAAAATCCACATTCGGCAGCTCACTGACGGGAAGACCAAAATAAGAGATCCCCCCGAAGATGAGCAGCGCCGCCATCAGCAGCGTCGTCATCACCGGATACTGAATAAAACGCCGGGAAATGTTCATTGCGGGACCGCCGAGATCGCCCCAGCGGCCGCGGACCTATCCTGCGAACTGTCTATCGCAACCGGAGTGCCGGCCACCAGCCGCAACTGGCCATCCGTCACGACCTGCTCACCAAGCTTGAGCGAGCCCTGCACCGCTGCGCGCTGGGAATCGTCGAAAAGCAGCTTGATTGGCCGCGTCTCCGCCTTGCCGTCCCGGATCACGAACACATAGTGGCCGGCGGGCCCCTCGTTGACTGCCTCATGGGGCACAATCAAGGCATCCGGAATGTTGTTAAGGGCTACACTTACGTTCACGACCTGCCCGGGCACCAACGTTCCATCCTTGTTATCCAGGGTCACGCGCAGTTCGATCGTGCCGGTTTGGTCGTTGATGGTGTTTCCCGTGAAGGTCACGGGCGCCGAATAGCTTTCGCCGCCGTTTCGCGGCAAGATTGTTGCCATAAGGGGACGATTGCGCCGGGCCGCCTGGACCCGGGACAGATCCGCCTGTGGCAAGGAAAAGGAAATTTTGATCGGTGTGACCTGTGAGATCGTGACGAGCGACGTCGTGCTTGCGTTCGTTCCGGTAGCCGCGATGACATTGCCTGGCTGGATCAGGATCGGCCCGGTCTTGCCATCGATTGGCGAGCGGATCTGGGTGTAGCCCAGATTGATGGCGGCCGTATCCACATTCGCCTGATCGGCTTCCACCGCGCCCTGGTAGCTTGCAGCCAGCGCCTGCTGATCGTCGAGAAGCTGTTGCGTGCCGGCCCCGGCCGCCATCAAGCGCTGGTCGCGCCTGAGGGTGCGCTGGGCCCCTATCAGAAGAGCTTGATCCTTGGCCAGCTGTCCTTTGGCCTGCGCCAGCGCCGCTTGATAGCTGCGCGGGTCTATCTGGAACAGCAAATCGCCTTTTCTGACGATCTGGCCTTCGCTAAAAAAGGCCTGTTGAAGACGGCCAGGCACCATGGCGGTAACCTGGACCATGGCATTGGAAACAACGGTGCCAATGGTGCGTTCGACGACCGGCATGTTGCCATGCGTGACAGGTGCGACGCGAACGGAGATGGCCAGCGCGTCTACCGGCTGCTGCGCTTCCTTGCCGCCGCGATTGAAATACCAGTAGCCGGCTAAGAGAGCCGCAGCTGCCAGTGCAGCAAACAGCCATCTAGTTCCGACAGGCTTTGCTGTTTGCGCTGCTCCCCGCCGGAAACTGATGCTGTCCTGATCATGCTGGCGGATGGAATTTCTGGGCGACGAATTTGTCATGAAGCGGGAGAGGAAAGTGGGCTTTTTGGTCTATAATCAAGATTCTTTCGTGGCGATGAAGCCACCCCGGCGATAACACAGTCTGTTCTTTTTTAATACTGGCAAGACAGACTCCGATCGCTCCGGCAACCGAAACTTTCGGGGCCTCGGGTTAAATTGTTGTAGGAAGCACAACTGACGGCTGGGGGCGGGTTCGCCATGCAATCGCTTAGCACTGTCGCCGGGCGGCGCGTCTCCTGTACGTTTGCGCGGTGGCCCACCTCCCGAGCCGGCGGAGTTCCAACGCAGTAGTTGTAGGTTCCCTAGTGAGAAGGCTGGGCTACATATCGGGCTGCGATACATAACACCCCCCGCGGTATCTTCCGGGCTTTCCTGCAAATCCAAGGGGCTCACGGCTCCGCCACAGGTGAGACGACGTTTTCGGGACGCCGCGCACGCAA
>Ga0157370_10003194_pt1 | contig 19381 bp, 19 predicted proteins | sample C35metaG_FD_113463 | JGI IMG/M metagenome (GOLD analysis project Ga0157370, IMG submission 113463) | Corn rhizosphere microbial communities from Kellogg Biological Station, Michigan, USA - C3-5 metaG | ecosystem: Host-associated > Plants > Roots > Rhizosphere > Soil | place: USA: Michigan...
CGCGAGCATCGCGCGCACGATGGCGGCGCGCTTGGGATCGCGCAGCTGCGCCTGCGTGCGCCGCGCGGAACGCAAGAGCGTGGCGGCAGCGGTGAGCTCGGGCCCCGTCCAAATGCTCCCGATCACTCGGAGCCGCGTCAGCGCGGCGCTCAGGTCGGGGATCGGGTCCGCGCGCCACGGCTCGTCGCCCTGAATTGCCGCGCGCATCGCGGCAACGCGCGCGTGCTCGCCGTCGAGCCACGCGCGGTCCGTCGTCGGAGTGAGCGCGCGAACGCGCGCGGCCCCGAGATCGGAGCTGGTGTGGCCGGCGACGACGTCGAGCGCGCGCGGCAGCTCGAGCACCGACAGTGCGTGTGCGTTCACGACTGCACGAGACAGGCAAAACCCGGACGAGCGAGGGGGGTCGCCGATCCGGGTTGTGGAAACTGCGGGTGGAACGCCGTCACGCCTGCTTGCTGAGCTCCTCTCGCACGATGGCGTTGATCGTACCGCCCTCGGCCCGTCCCTTGAATTGCGACATCACTTTGCCCATGACGGCACCAACGTTCGTTGCACCGCCGCCAATCGCGGCGCGCACGGCCGACCGAATCTCGTCGTCTCCGACCGCGGCCGGCATGTATGCGCCGAGCGCCTCGACTTCGCTTCGCTCGGTGGCCGCCAGATCGGCGCGCGCGCCTTTGTCATACAACTCGATGGACTCACGACGCCTCTTGATACCCCGGCGAATCACGTCGATCACGTCGTCGTCAGTGAGATCTCGCTTGAGCTCGATCTCACGATTCTTGATCTCAGAGATGATCGTACCCAGCAGCGTCACCCGACCCTTGTCCTGCGCTTTGCGCGCCGTATTCAGGTCCTGCTGCAGTCGAGCGAGGAGCGGCGCCATTACGCGTGCCGCGTGCGACGATTCTTCCGGATCGCGGCATTCATTTTCCGCTTCCGACGTTCGCTCGGTTTCTCGTAATGACGGTGCTTGCGAAGATCGGACAGAATCCCGGCCTTCTCACACTTCTTCTTGAAGCGCTTGAGCGCGCGCTCGAAGTTCTCATCGTCATGGATGATGACTTCAGACAAACTGGTTCTCCCCCCTTCGCGGCGTCTGGTCGCCAGTTAAATGTAATGAGCCATTGAACTTATGTGGCGTTTGCCGGGGTTGTCAACAACAAGTGTTGCCCCGTCGTCGCTCCCGCCCTCACCCTGGCGGCCACCCCATCGGCCGCCCGCCGAGTAAATGCATATGGACGTGAAACACGGTCTGACCCGCGTCACGATTTGTGTTGATCACCGTGCGATAGCCCGTGTCCGCGATTCCTTCACTCCGAGCAATATCGGCGGCCAGCAAGGACAGACGTCCGATCAGTTCGGCGTCCCGCGCCTCGTTCAGCGACGGCACATGCTCGCGGGGAACAAGAACGACGTGTACGGGCGCCTGCGGATTGATGTCACGAAAAGCGACGAACCCGTCGGTTTCGGCGACGATGCTCGCCGGGATTTCCTTCCGAATGATGCGGCAGAAAAGACAGTCGTTGGCCATTGCCTAGGTTCCTCCGAGTGTTCCGCCCAGACGCGCGGCGCGAATCACGGCCACGGCCGCGACGCCTGCCGTCTCGAAACGCACCGTCGTCGCGGCGAGCGATGCCGGTCGCCATCCGGCACTCACCAGCCCGGCGAGCTCGTCGCGCTCGATGCCGCCCTCCGGCCCGAACAGTGTTACTGGCTCCAGGCCCGGCGCGGAAGAGGCGACAGAGAGCAGTGGGACTCCGCCTCGATGGAGAACGATCGGGAGCTCGGTTGGACCAAAGGCCACTGTGCCGAATGGGACGTCCGGCAGAATGGCAGGCAGCCACGCCCCGCCCGACTGCTCGAGCGCGGCGATCATTCGCGCGCGCAGCTTGGCGGTGAACGCGTCGCCCTCGCCTCGCGGCGACACACTGGCCGAGCGACGGAAGCGAACGGCCTGCCAGGTCGTAATGCCAAGCTCCGTGACCTTCTCCGCGAGCCACAACATTCGATCGCGGTCGCCGATCGGCACGCGGAGGTGAATCGGCGCCGGGCGCTCGACGTCATTGGCCCGCTCGATCGCGACGTCGATCGAGCCACGGCCGATAGAAGCGATCGTACCGATGCCGATGCGCCCGGCGCCGTCGGTGACATGGACGCCGTCGCCGGGAGCAAGGCGCTTGACGCGAGCGTGGTGAGCCGCGGCCTCGCCGAGCGTCGTGACGCCTCCCGGCGTGATCGGCGCGCCGGTGAAGAACGTCGCTACCGCAGCGCGATCGTCGCGCTCCACCAGGCGTCCTCCCGGTCTTCTTCGACGATGCGCCAACCGGAATCGTCGAGCACGCGTTCCATGTCGTCGCGCTCCGACAGCAGGATGCCGCTGAGAATGGCGCGGCCGTCGGCCTCGAGGGCCAACGCCATCATGGGCAGCAGATCGACCAGCACCGAGGAGATGATGTTGGCAGTGATGACACGTACCGGCGCGACGAGCGGCAGCAGCGCCGACGCATCGCCCTCGATGACCGTGACACGATCCGCCGTCCGATTGCGCAGCACGTTCTCCTCGGCGTTGCCGATCGCGTCGTGATCAAGCTCGATCGCCGCGACGCGGCCGGCGCCAAGCTTGGCCGCGGCGATGGCGAGCACGGCGCTGCCGGCACCGAGGTCGGCGACGCGATCACCCGGCCGAATCACTCGTTGCAGCAGGCGGATGACGCCCCGCGTCGTCGCATGCTCGCCGGTGCCGAACGCCATGGCTGGCTCGATGACGATGGTCCGCTCGGGATCGAGATCGCCGGCGAGCCATGGCGGCGCAACGAACAACGACCCGAGCGACTGCACGTGGATGCCGAGCCGCCATCGTTCGGTCCAGTCCACGTCGGGCAGAGGCGCCGTCTCCACGCGCGCATCGGAGCTCGCCGCCATCACGGCGCACGATACAACGTCGGCGAACGGCTGCCCCTGAACGTGCGTCACGAGCGCGTCGCCGACTTCTTCGATGCCCTGCACGCCGGCATCGAACAGCGCGGCGATCGCCGCGTCTCGGTTGGAGCCCGGAGACACGCGAACAGTGACCCATGGCGCGCGCTCGGCGTTCACGCGCCGAGCGCTTCTTTCATCTTCGCCCAGAAGCCCTTGCCGCGTCCGTCGGCCGGCACGCCGGGTTGCAGCTCACCGAGACGCGCCACCAGCTGCCGCTCTTCGTCGGTCAATCGCTCGGGAGTCCACAGCTGCACGCGCACGTGCAGATCGCCCGTTCCACTCCCGTTCACCCGCGGCAGGCCGCGGCCGCGCAGATGAAACACGTGGCCGCTCTGCGTCGCCGGCGGAACGGCGAGCGAAACATGACTCGACACGGTCGGCACGCTCACCTCGGCACCGAGCACGAGCTGCGGATAGGTCACGAGGACTTCGGTGTACAGTTCCTCACCGTCGCGCTCGAAGCGCGGATCGTCAGCGACCTCGAACAGCACGTGCACGTCGCCGCGCGGCCCGCCGCGCGTGCCGGCGTTGCCGACGCCGCGCAGGGTCATGTACTGACCGGTCGCGACGCCGGCCGGGATCTGCACCGCGATCTCGCGTTCTCCGCGGAGCCGGCCTTCGCCCCGGCATTTCTTGCAGGGCGACTGGACGATGCCGCCCTCGCCGTGGCAGGTGGGGCACGGCGTGACGGTGACGAACTGGCCGAAGAACGAGCGCTGCGCGCGGCGAACCTCGCCCGCGCCGTTGCAGGTGGGACAGACCTGCGACTTGGAGCCCGGCTCGGCGCCGCTGCCCTGGCACCGGTCGCATGCTTCAAGAAGCTTCAATGAGAACTTCTTGTCGACGCCGGTCGCGACCTCCTCGAGCGTCAACTGGACGGTGATCTTGACGTCCTGTCCGGGGCGCGGGCCGCCGCCGCTCGAGCGGCCGCCGCCGAAGAGCTCGTCCAGGCCGCCGAATCCGCCGAAGTCGCGCATGAAGATGCCGAGCGCCTCGGACAGGTCGACGTGATGGAACCCGGCGCCTCCGCCGCGAAGCCCCGCCTCGCCGTAGCGATCGTAGGCGGCGCGCTTCTGCGGATCGCGCAGCACGTCGTACGCCTCCGTGAGCTCCTTGAACCGCTCCTCGGCCTCTTTCGAGCCGTTGTTGCGGTCCGGATGATACGTCATCGCCAACTTGCGATACGCCTTCTTGATCTCCTCGTCGGGCGCCGTGCGCTCGACGCCCAGAACCGCGTAGAAATCCGCCATGATCCTCAGTCGAGCAAATCGCTCAGCAGCCGCGACGTGTGGCTGACGAGCGAGATGACTTTGTCGTAGGGCATGCGTGTGGGCCCGATCACACCGATCACACCGGCGAGTGAGCCGACATGGTACTCGGCCGTCACGACGGTAAAGTCCTCGAGCCGTGGATCGTCGTGCTCCGCGCCGATCGTGATCGAGATGCCCGGCGCCTGGGTGCGCTTGCGAATCGCGTCGCCGAGGGCCTGCGGCGTCTCGGTCAGGGCGAGCAGCCGGCGGAGGCGATCGGCCGCCGAAAATTCCGGCTGTTCCGCGAGGACGGACGCGGCGCCGAGGACGATCTGATGCCCTTCCGACGTTGGCAGCGCGGTCTCGAACAGCTGTTCGCCTTCCTGAACGAAGATGTTCAACAGCTCGGCCGCCCCCGGATCGGCGCGCATGTCGCGAAGTCTGGCCGGCAGCGAGCTGCGAAGCTGGCCGAGCGTCAGGCCACCCAACCGCTCATTCAACACTGACGTGACCTCGGCGAGCGCGTTGTCGGCGATGTCCCCTGGCACTTCCACGAACACCGTGCGCATGACGCCAGCGTCGAGCGTGAGGATCATGAGCAAACGCTCACTGCTCACCCGCGCGAGCTCGAGGCGGCGCAGCACCGAGCGGTCGAGCTGCGGCCCAAGAGCCACGCCCAGCTCCTGCGTCAACACGCCCAGCGTTTGTGCCGCGCGGCGCAAGATCGTTTCGATCGGCGACGAGCCGTTCCCGCCAGTGATCTCTTCGGCGAGTCGATCCGTCTCGATGGCTTTGAGCGGCGGAAAGCTCAGCAGCGAATCGACGTAGAGCCGATACGCCTTGTTGGTTGGTATGCGACCGGCGGACGTGTGCGGGTGGAAGAGAAATCCCTTCTCTTCCAGATCGCTCATCGTGTTGCGAATCGTGGCCGGCGAAACGCCGAGCCCGAATCGACGGGACAGCGTCCGCGATCCAGCGGGCTCGGCAGTTTCGACGTAGCTTCTGATCACCGCTTCGAGCACGCGGCGCTCGCGCCTGCTGAGCTCTTCTGATACCATAACTCTAAAGCTAGTAACAACTTCGGACCAGTGTCAAGTCGGCGGCCAGCGCGTCGAGCCTCAGCCAACCGAGCGCGGTGAGGACAATCCGATCCGAGGGATCGCGCGTGGCCCATCCAGCGTCGACCCACGCCGCGACGCGGGGGGCCTCCGTCGCGGTCACCGCGAGTCCTCCGCGCGTTCGCAGCCCCAGATATACCTGCTCGGCCAGGCGGTTGTCGGCTGTGAGCTGCTCGCGCTCGTCCAGCGGATCCTGTCCGGCGGCCAGGCGATGGAGCCACTCACTGTACGCGGCAACGTTCCAGCGCCGATTTGCCCCGTCAAATTCGTGCGCCGACGGACCCAGTCCGGCATATGCGGCGCCCGACCAATAGGCCGAGTTGTGCCGCGAGTGCCACCCCGGCTTCCCGAAGTTCGAGACCTCGTAGTGCTCGTATCCCGCGGACGTGAGCGCCTCGTGGGCGTGAACGAATTCCGACTCATACGTCTCATCGGGCGATTCGAACAGCTCGCCGCGCGCATGGGACCGTCCGAGGGGAGTCCGTGGCTCGACGGTCAACCCATAGAGCGACAGATGCGACGGAGCGATCGAGAGCACGCGATCGACGTCGACCTCCCATGACCGCGCGATGTTCGCCGGAAGCGCAAAGATCAGGTCGAGCGACAGGTTGTCGATCCCGCCGGCGCGTGCTGTTTCGACGGCGGTCCCTATGGCCGCCGAATCGTGCGTCCGGTGCATCCAAGCAAGCACGCCGTCATCGAACGACTGCGCACCGATCGACAGTCGGTTGACGCCGGCCGCGCTCCATGCACGAACGACGTCCGGCGTGACGTCGTCCGGGTTCGCTTCGAGGGTGACCTCGGCCCCGGGCGCGAGATCGATTCGTCTGCGGATCGCGTCGAGCAAACGGCGCACTCCGTCGCCCCCGAGCCGCGACGGCGTTCCCCCGCCGAAGTACAGCGAGTCGACCGTCCACGAGCCGCGGCCGCCGAAACGCAACTCCAACTCCCGACCCACCGCGCCGACATACTCGTCGGCCGGAACGACGCGTCGGACGGCGATCGAGAAATCGCAGTACGTGCAGCGCCGTGCGCAGAAGGGAACGTGGACGTAGACGTGTCGTGGGAGCACGACGAAATATAGGGCTCGAACGAACCTCAGCGCCGACGGATCTCTCCGGTGAGCGCACATTCGACGGCGCCGCGCACCTCGAGGCGTGTTACCGCGGCAAGGCAACGCTGCACCGGTAGCGCGGCACGCGCGCACAGCTCGTCGAGCGTGGCGGCGCCGTCGCCGAGCGCAGTCCAGATCCGGATCTCGGTCTCGTCGTCCATGGCGGGCGCCGCGCGCGGCGGGGCCGACAGGCCGGCGAGCATGAGCGCGTCCTCGACAGAAGTGATCGGATGCGCGCCGTCTCGAAGGAGCTCGTTCGTGCCGCGACTCTGCGGCGAATCGATCGGACCGGGAACCATGGCGACGTCGCGTCCGAGCTCGAGCGCCTTGTTGGCCGTGATCAGTGCACCGCTGCGGACGGGTGCCTCGACGACGATCGTCATGCGCGCCAGCGCGGCGATGATGCGATTGCGCATTGGGAACGATCCCGGGTGCGATCGCGCGCCCGGCGCGAGCTCCGACAGCACGAGGCCGCCAGCGCCGATCTCTCGGTGCAGCGCGACGTGCGCGCGCGGATAGGCGACGTCCGCTCCAGTGCCCAGCACGGCGACGGTGCGGCCCCCGGCGTCGAGCGCGGCCCGATGCGCCGCCGCGTCGATGCCGAGCGCCATACCGCTGACGATCGTCGCCCCGGCACGCGCGAGCGCGCCGGCGATCTCGCGCGCCATGCGATGTCCGTACGGCGTGGCGCGGCGCGTTCCGACCATCGCGACGATCGGCTCGCGCAACGCGTCCAAGGCGCCCATGCGCCAAAGAACCGCCGGCGGCTCGCTGAGATCGCGCAGCGGACCCGGGTAGTCGGCATCGGTCTCGACGACGAGCGTGAGGCCGCGCGCCGCCGCACGCTCGAGCAGGCTGTCGGCGCGCGCGTAGGCGTGCCGCGCGACGGCCGGCGGCACGCCGGCATGCAACGCATGCACGGCGTCGCAAAACGTTGCAATCAAGTTGTCGTAGGCGACGCGACCGACGTCGGGGACGAGGGTCAGGGCGAGCGTCGCACGCCGCTCGTCAGGGGAGCTGGACCGTATCGGCGCGTCGAACACTCGCCTTCTTCAACTCGAGCAGTTTGGTCCACCACGCGTTCAACATCGGGTCCAACCCCGTACGACCGGCGGCGCTGATGGCGAACACCCCAAAGGCGTCCGGCGCGTCGATCGGCGGCGGCGGCTCGTTGCCGAGCAAATCCATCTTGGTGAACACGACGCAGTGCGGCTTTTGCGCGAGCTCGACCGAGTACGCCTCGATCTCGCGACGGAGCTGATCGTACTCCGATTGCCAGTCCATCGCATCGATCGGAACGAGGAATGCCAGGAGCCGCGTTCGCTCGATGTGTCGCAGGAACTGCAGGCCGAGACCGCGCCCTTCGTGAGCGCCTTCGATGATGCCGGGCAGATCGGCAACGACGAACGTGCGATTGGCCGAGAGCTGGACGACGCCGAGGTTGGGGCTGAGCGTGGTGAACGGATAGTCGCCGATCTTCGGTCGCGCCGCGGAGATGACGGACAGCAGCGTCGACTTGCCGGCGTTGGGCTGGCCGACCAATCCGACGTCGGCGATGAGCTTGAGCTCCAGCTCGAGCGTGCGGGCCTGGCCATCTTCCCCCGGCTGAAATTCGCGCGGCGACTGGTGCGTCGCGGTCGCAAAGTGGGCGTTGCCTTTGCCGCCGCGGCCGCCCTGCGCGACGACGACGCGGTCGCCGTCCTCGAGGACTTCGCCGAGGAGCTCGGATGTTGCGAGATCTCGAATGATCGTCCCGACCGGCACCGGGAGGACGATGTCCGTTCCGGATCGCCCGCTCTTGTTGTTGCCGGAGCCGTGCTCGCCGCTCGGCGCCGACCAGGAATCGCGGTAGGTGTAGTCGAGCAGTGTGGCCAGGTTGGCGTCGCCGACGACGATGACGTCCCCGCCGCGCCCGCCGTCGCCGCCGTCGGGGCCGCCCAGGGGCACGAACTTCTCGCGACGGAACGAGACGATGCCCGAGCCGCCGTCACCGGCCTTGGCGTTGACCACCACGCGATCGATGAACATGTCATTTCCCCCGGACGCGGGCCCACAGCATCCGCGCCGACGTGGCGCGATCCGCGCCGAGGAATTCGGCGATGGCGTCCAGCACACGATCGATCACAAGCGGGTCGACTCCGACATTCAACGCTCCGTGAAAATGCGAGTGCAACTGGCGATCCTGCGCCGCCGCCGCGCAGGCGGCGACGATGCAGAGCTCGCGGCGCGGCAGGTCGAGGCCGGGACGCGACAGCACCTTACCGTACCCTTCGCTGATCATCCATTCGTCGAGCGACGGATGAAGGTTCCGGATGTTCGCCCGGAGGCGATCGTACATGGCGCCATAGACCGCCGCGCACGTTGCTTCGCCCTCGGCGCGCCACCGATCGGCGTCGGCCGGCGCGGCCTGAACCAGCGGCTCTGGCTCGATGCGTCGCCATTCCCGCATCGCGTTGAGCGCGCGAGGGAATCCGGCGAACAAATAGCTCTGCAACAAGAGCTCCTCCACCCACATCGCCGGGATATCGGTCGCGGCGCGTGTGATGGCATCACGGATCTGTCGATCGTTCCCCCCTGTGATGGTGGCCGAGAGCACGACGAGCGACCGCGTCGGCCCGTCGAGGTGAGTGAGTGTGTCGCGCGATCTGGTCGGCAGCGTCATCGATCGGCGGCGCGGCGAACCGAATGATTTCGCGGCGGGATGGTCAGGACAGGAGCCGAATGTCGCCCACGACCTCGCCGCGAGTATTGCGGACGGGGCGATGGTAGTACTCGGCGAGTCTCGGCGGCAGTGTCGCCGGCAACGCGTCGAACAACTGGAGCAGACGAATGACCGCGGGGAACTGGGCCCGTTGGTTGCCGTCGTCGACTTTGACCACGAAGCCGATGCCCTGCTCGGCGATCGCGACGGAGTGCACGCCTTCGGCGCCGATCTTCGCGACCACGCGGCCTTCGGTCTCCTCGATCAGCACGGAGTCGAACCGGTCGGTGCCGCCGAGGAGAAATGGGCGGGTGCGCATGGCATGGACGACGCGTGACGGCACCTCGTCGCCGTCGCGCACGGCGCGACTGAGCCGCGACCACGCGCGGGCCATGTTCTCGAGCGGGAGCGAGAACGCGACGACGCCGCAGCCGTCGACCGCTTGCCCGATGTGATCTTCCCCGAGTCCGGACCAGGTGGCGACCGCCTGGAGGCAGCAGCGCTGGACGGGATGGTCTCGTCGCTCGTAGCCGTAGGTGTGCCAGCCGGCGGTCTGTGCGCGCGCCAGCATCGCCGCGTGCTTGCCCGAGCAGTTGTTGTGGAGGCGCGTGAGGCGAGCCCCCGATTCACGCAGGAGCTTGAGTCCGCGCGCCGACAACGGATCGTGGGGGCCGCAGGCGAGATCGCCTTCCTCGAGACCGATGTCGCTCAACATGCCCTGCGCCAGCGCGACGTGCTCCGGCTCGCCACCGTGCGACGCGCACGACAGCGCGAGCTGATCGTCTCCCCAATGCAGCTCGTCGAAACCGCCGGATTCGATGAGCGGCATGACCTGGAACGGTTTGGCGCAGGACCGCCACGACGTGACCAGCCTTGGATCGTGGGCGCTGGCGATGAGCGTGTCGTCGGGTCCGACCACCGCGACGTGCACGCGATGCCTCGATTCGATCTCCGCGCCCCGCGTGGCGACGACGTCTAGCTCGAGCGATTTCATCTGGTGGGTAACCGTCCGCATGGGCGAGGACTCGAAAAGCATGTCGGCGCCTCACACTCGCGCTCATTGGAAACCTAATCGGAAGCGCGGCGCGAAAGGCAAACCGCGGCGACCATGAGCGTGGCGCGCTACGCCGGAGCGGCGGGAACGGCAAGGGCGGCGCGCGCGGCGCGGGCGGTCACATAGATCCCCGCGAGAATCAGCGCGCCGCCGGCCAGCGTCACGATTCCCGGCACCTCGCGAATGCCGGGAAGGATCGCGGCGAGCAGCGTCGCGCCAACCGGTTCACCCAGCAGCGTGAGGTTGACGACGTACGCCGGCAGATACTTGAGGGCCCAGTTGAGCCCCGTATGTCCGAGCAGCATCGGGCCGACGGCGAGCGCGGCGAAGATGGCGAGCTCGCGCGGTGGCTGGTGCATCACCGGGGCGTGCACCATGGCGGCGAACCCGATCAGCACCACGAAACACGTGCCGTAGACCACCGCGACGTACGGCCAGAGGTCGAGGATTGTTCGGAGCTTGCGCCCCGCCACGAAATAGCACGCCGCCGCGGCCGCGCCGGCGAGCGCGAGCAGGTCGCCGAACAGCGCACGTCCGGTCGTCGCGTGCGTCGCCGACGCCATGTCCGGCAACGCGACCACGAAGGCGCCCGCCATCGCGATGGCGATGCCCATCCACTGGCGGCGCGTGGGCGGCTCGTGGAGCCAGCCGGCGGACAGAAGCGCGACCATTGCCGGCTGGGTGTTCACGAGCACGACCGACGCCGCGACCGTCGTGAAGGCGATCGACGCATTCCACGTCCAAAAGTGGATGGCGAGCATCGCTCCCGCCGCGACCGCGACGATCGTCCGCGACCGATCGAGTCGCCGCCACTGTCGCCACGACCCGGTTGCGACGAGCGCGACGGCGATGATGACGAGCGAGAAGCCGAGCCGCCAGATCGCGATGGCGAGCGGGTGCGCGTGCGACAGACGTACGAGCGGTCCGGCGAACGAGATCCCCAGCAGCGCGAGGACGAGGACGAGTGTGGCAGGCATGGCGCGGGAGTGTATGGTCGCGCCGGACCAGCGTCAATGCGAGCGTGCTGTGAATGCGAACGTGCTGTCAATGCCAGCGTGCTCGGACATCACTTGCAGTGGAAGACGCAAATGACCCCGCGGAAATAGCGGTGCGGATCCTTGCGCACGTCGTCGAGGATCGCCCCGAGATCGGTGGTCAGCTTGTTGAGGCGGTCGTACAGCGCCGGATCGTTCAGCAGCCGGCCGGCGAAGCCCTGGCCGTTCGACAGTGTCTTCATCAACGAATCGCCGGCCATGGCCATGCTCACGATGTGCGTGTAGAGAGTGTCGTCGCGCAGCAGCTTCCCGAGCGTGCCGTTCTTGTCGTTGAGCGTGACGACGAGCGAATCGGCCGACGTGACGACGCCGACGAACCGGTTGTAGAGCGTCGGATCGTCCAGCAGCTTGGCGAACGTTCCGTTCGGGTTCTCGACGCGCGCCAGCATCGCGTTGGCGCGGCCGATCGTCGACACGAACTGGTCGTACAGGGCGCGGTTGGTGACGAGCTGACCGACGGTTCCCTTGCCCTCGACTACGCCCGCGGTGATCGCCCGCAGGTCGTGGGTGAGGTCGACCATGTCGCTCACCGCTCCCGCGGCCTGAGCGAGCACCGCCTCGTAGTCGAGCGACGGTGCCACGGCGATGGTGTCGCCGTTGCGCAGGACGCCGTAGCGCGGCGTGCCGATCGAGATGTCGATCACCTTGTCGCCCAGCAGTCCCAACGTGCGGATCTTGGCTTTGGAGTCGGCGCGCACCTGCTCTTGCAGCGTATGGTCGATCGCCATGAGCACGCGAAGGTTCCGCGTCGTGTCGTTGTCGACCGGCAGGAAATCGATCGACTTGATGGTGCCGGCGAACTGCCCGGCGACGTACACGACGCCGCCGGTGCGCAGTCCGCTGGCGTTCGCCAGAAACGCGACGAGCTCGTAACGGCGCGAGAACAGGTTGGCCGCCTGGCCGAGCCGGTAGATGGCGACCGCGATGACGGCAAGCGAGGCGGCGATGAGCGCGCCGACCTTGAGCTGGTCCCACGTGATGAACGATGAGCGTTTCATGACGAAAATCCGCCCAGGAAGTCCTGGATGTACTTGTCTTCGCTCCCCGACATCTCTTCGGGTGTCCCGAGGAACGTGATGCGCCGCTCGTGGAGAAGGGCGATCCTGCTCGCCATGCGGAACACCGCGCGGATGTCGTGCGAGACGACGAGGCTCGTGACGCCGAGCTCACGCTGCAGCTTCATGATGAGGCGCATGATCGTACCCGTCGTGAGCGGATCGAGCCCGGACGTCGGCTCGTCGTAGAGCATGATTCGCGGGTTGTTGGCCATGCCGCGGGCGATGCCGACGCGCTTCCGCATGCCGCCCGAGAGCTCGGCCGGGAACTGTTCCATGACGCGATCCGCGTCGAGGTCGACGAACTGCAGCTTCTCCCGGACGCGCTGCTCGATCTCGTCCTCGCTCATCTTGGTGTGCTCGCGCAGCGGATACGCCACGTTTTCGAATACGCTCATCGAGTCGAAGAGGGCCGCGCCCTGAAAGACCATGCCCATCTTCTGTCGGACGGCGAGCGCCTCCTCGAACGTCAGCGACGTGATGTCCTCGCCCTCGATCAACACGCGCCCGCGATCCGGCACGAGCAGGCGCAGAACGAGCTTGAGGATCGTGGACTTGCCGGTGCCCGATTCGCCAACGATCGCCATCGTCTCGCCCTCGCACGTCACGAACGAGATGTCCTCGATGATCGGCACGTCGAACGACAGCGTCACGTTCTGGAGCTCGACGACGCTTTGTTGCCCGCCCGGTTGTCCGGCCTCGTGATTCTCATCCGGCGTGTCGACCGCGAGCTCCGAGCGAATCGCGTGGCGCACGGCGGCCTGTCCGGCGTCATTGCGGCGGCGCTCGAAATCGGGCGGCGGGCCAGTCGGGTCGTCAGCCATACGTCAGCACCGACAGCAGCACCTGCGTGATGAAGTAGTCGACGATCAGGATCAGAATGCTCGACGTCACGACGGTGCGCGTCGTGCTCTGTCCCACACCTTCGGTGCCGCCGGTCGTCCCCAGACCGAAATAGCACGCGGTGACCGCGATCAGACCGCCGAACACGATCGGCTTGGTGAGCCCCTGGATGAAGTCGTTGGGGAAGTAGCGGAGCGCAAACCCGTCGCTCGCGATCTGGTCCCACACCGTCCGCCAGTATTGCGCGCTCGGCAACCCGATGACGACCGACGCGATGATGTTGCCGCCGATGATGCCGACGAAATCGTTGATGATCGTGAGCACCGGAAGCATGATCAGCGCGGCCACCAGGCGCGGCGTCACCAGCTTCTTGATCGGGTCGGTGCCCAACGTGTTGAGCGCGTCGATCTGCTCGGTCACGCGCATCGAGCCGAGTTGCGCCGCGATCCCGGAGCCTACGCGTCCCGCCACCATCAGCCCGGCAAGCACCGGTCCCAGCTCGCGAATCATGGAGGCCGACACCAGGTTGCCGATGTACATGCTGGCGCCGAACGTCTTGAGCTGCACCGACGACTGCAGCGCGAGCACCATGCCGGTGAACAGCCCGGTCAGCAGGACGATCCCGATCGACTTGACTCCGATCTCATCCATTTGCTGGATGACATCCTGCATGTAGAATGGGCGCGCCACGATGAATCGCAGCGCCTTTCCAGCCAGTACGAAGTATTCCTGGAGGGTCAGGACTTTCGACTTCGCTGCGTCATTGAGTCGTGTGAGGAGAGCGGGCAATCGAGTGTCTGGGTGGGTTCGTGCCGGCTGCGACGGTCGAGTCCGGAAGGGGCAAGCCCTGTGCCGGAGACAACCATTCGGTTGACCCGGTGTCGGCGCCACGGCTAGCTTGAGCGCCCATGCCCCGCTCGCTCGCCCGCGATCGCCTGCTGTCGCTCCTCGACGCCGCGTCCCGCTCCCGAGTCGCCGTCGTCGGCGACGCCATGCTCGACGTATACCTCCGCGGTGACGTCGAGCGCATCTCCCCCGAAGCGCCCGTCCCGGTGGTCAGGGTGCGCGATCGCCGATACGCCTTGGGCGGCGCGGCGAACGTCGCGCAGAACGCGCGGGCGGTCGGCGCCGAGGTCGATCTGGTCGCCGCGATCGGCGATGACGCGGGCGGGCGCCAACTCTGCGCGATGCTGGACGCCATCGGGGCGGAGGCGGACTCGCTGGTCACGGTCGGGCGTCCGACGACGACAAAAACGCGCATCGTCGCCCGCGCGCAGCAGGTCGTTCGTGTCGACGAGGAGGAGGACGCCGATCTCGAAGGCGGCGAAGTCGAGCGCTTACTCGCGGTGGTTCGCGGTGCCGTGGCCGAGGCCGACGCGCTGGTCTTGGAGGATTACAACAAAGGCGTGCTGGTCGCGCGAGTGATCGAGGCGGCCATGACGGCGGCGCGCGACAAGGGCATTCCGGTGGTCGTCGATCCGAAGTATCGCAATTTCTTCCTCTATCGCGGCGCGACCATCTTCAAGCCGAACCGCCGCGAGCTCGAGGCGGCTCTCGGCGCCGACGTGGACCTCGATCATCCCGAAGCCTTGCCGTCCACTCTGGCGCGGCTTGGCGTCGAGCATCTCCTGCTGACCCTGGGGGAGCGCGGCATGGCGCTGGTGTCGCCGGGCGGCGCCGTGAAGCGGGTGCCGACGGTGGCGCGCGAGGTGTATGACGTCGTCGGCGCCGGCGACACGGTCACGGCGTATCTCGCACTCATGTTGGCCGCCGGTGGAACGTCGACCGAAGCCGCGATCATCGCCAACTACGCGGCGGGCGTCGAGGTCGGTAAGCTTGGCGCAGCCACCGTGTCGCCTGAGGAGGTCGTCGAGGCGTACGACGCGTTCATGGCTGGCCAGGGCGTGATCGCGCCCGCATAGCGGACCGCACGAGTCGCTTGCGCCGGTGTCGTCGTCGATCTAAGTACCGAGGTGTTCGGGCCCGTAGCTCAGTCGGTTAGAGCAGTGGACTCATAATCCAACGGTCGCAGGTTCGAGCCCTGCCGGGCCCATTCAACCAGGGTGTGGAGGTCGTTGTGGCAGCGAGGCCGTTTTGTCGATACGCGCGGAGACAGATGGTAGATTGAATGGGCATGGAACTCTTGTCCGTTCTGACCTGCCCAGCGTGCGGACGTGCCGAGCGGTTGGAGATGCCGACCAGCGCGTGTGTGTTTTTCCACGAATGCGCCGGGTGTCACGTCTTGCTCAAACCGAAATCCGGCGACTGTTGCGTGTTCTGCTCGTACGGGTCGGTCAAGTGTCCGCCCGTTCAGGCCGGGAACGCCGACTGCTGCGCTCTCCCTGCAGCGGTTGAACGGTCGGCCGTGAGCGACCCGAACCACGGCACGCACTAACATGACGTCCGGCGCTCCGCCACGGAGAAGCCTCAGCGTACGGGCCGTCGACGGCGCCGGAGTGACGGGCGCGATTGTCGCGGCGCTCTGCTGTGCCGGGACGCCAATCATCCTCAGCGCGCTCGCGGCGGTGGGCCTTAGTTTTCTTCGCAAGGATGCGATCCTGTGGCCCCTCATGCTCGCATCGCTGCTGGTCGCGCTGTGGGGGTTCTGGCAAGGGTTCCGGTTCCATAGGAAGGCAGGTCCATTGGCCCTCGGAGTGGCTGGCGCCGTGTCGCTTGCGTGCGGAGTCATCCTCGTCCATGGATTTCCGGCGATGCAGATGATCTATGGCGGGGCCAGCGCGCTCGTGATCGCGACGTTCTGGAACGTTTGGGCACGGCGCACAAAGTTGTTGAACTGACGGACCCGAAAAAACTGCTACACTTGAACTGACCCACTACCGGTCGTTGTTGGACGGTGGATGGGAGCGTGGTAAATTGTGCACTGAGGTCGCGTAGCTCAGCTGGTTAGAGCGCTGCTTTCACACAGCAGAGGTCCACGGTTCGAGTCCGTGCGTGACCATGACGAGAGCCCCGCACTACACGTGCGGGGCTTTTCCATTGGCGCTCACCTCGGCCCCGGCGCGCCGCAGCCGGCCCGCGAGCGCGTCGTCGACGCGCGCCTCGACGAGCAGACGCTCGCCCTCCATCCGCTGGTCGAGCACCTGGCCCTCGCGGTGGATCTCGGCGAGCAGCTTTCCGTCGGACGGAGAAAGGAAAATATTCCGCAGCGGACGCCGTGTGCGAATCGCCGAGGCCAGCACACGTCGCAGCGGTTCGAGGCCGCCGTCGGAGACCGTCGAGATGAAAATCGAGGACGGCACGAGCGCCGCGATGCGATCCTGGAGGGCCAGCAAGGCGTCGTGTCCGAGCAGGTCGACCTTGTTGAACACGAGCACCTTCGGGATGTCCTTCACGCCGAGCTCGTCGAGCACCTGATCGACGACCACGCGCTGCTCCTCCCACGTCGGCGAGCTGGCGTCGATCACATGGAGCAGGAGGTCGGCCTCGCGCGTCTCCTCGAGCGTGGCCCGGAACGACGCGACGAGATGGTGTGGCAGCTTGCGGATGAACCCGACGGTGTCCGTGACCAGCACATGCGCGTTGTCCCCGAGGGCGACGTCGCGCGTGAGCGGGTCGAGCGTGGCGAACAGACGGTTCTCGACGAAGATGTCCTGCGCCCCGGATAGCCCACGCAGGATCGACGACTTGCCGGCGTTGGTGTAGCCGACGAGCGACGCCTTGAATTCCCCTTGGCGCGACTGTCGTTGGATGGCGCGGCCGCGCTGCACGTCGTGCAGCCGCTCGCGCAACACCTTGATACGCTGGTTGATCAACCGGCGGTCGGTCTCGAGCTGCGTTTCACCGGGGCCGCGCACGCCGATGCCGCCGCGAAACTTCTCGAGGTGGCTCCACATGCGGGTCAGTCGCGGCAACATGTATTCGAGCTGGGCGAGCTCGACCTGAATCTTGGCTTCGCTCGTGCGGGCGCGGGTGGCGAAGATGTCGAGAATGAGCTCGGCGCGGTCCATGACGCGCGTGCCGATGGCGTCCTCGATGTTCTTGCCCTGACTCGGCGACAGCTCGTCGTCGAACAACACCAGCGTGGCGTTCGTATCGTTCACGCGCTCGCGAAGCTCGTCGATCTTGCCCGAGCCGAGGTAGGTCCGCGAATCCGGGCGGTCGATGTGCTGCGTCAGCTCGCCCACGACGACGGCGCCCGCCGTGTCGGCGAGCTCGGCGAGCTCCTGGAGGTGCATGCCGGCCATGCGGCGCGCACCGGGGCGCTTGAGTGGCGCGCCGACGAGCAGGGCGCGCTCGATCGGCGGCGCGACGATGACAGGTTCGCGGCTTATGTGAAAATCCTCGTTGTCAATCGTTTATCGTGCCACGCCCGTCGTCGTGAACCGGCCCGTCGACGAGTAGGGTACGGTGAAGCTGCCGACCGGCGACCCGACGGTCACGTCCCCCAGGACATGATAGTCCACCGCGCCCGTATTGAGTATGCTGCGACCTGCCGCCCCAATGCCGGCGTAGCTGAATGTGACCGGAATCGTCACCGTCGTGGAATCGTTGTCCTCCACCGTGAAGCGGCTGTCGAGCGCGCCGCTGGCAAGGGTCACGCTGTCGCCGGCAAGGGCAACCTTGTACGTGAGCCGTGTTGCGTCGAGCCGATAGTGATTGGGATTGTAGACGCTGAGCAGCACGTCGAGGCTCCCGCCGGTCAAGCCCAGACCGCGAACCTGCACGTTGCGCAGGTGCACGACTGGATTCTGGAACGCCGCGCGTCCGAGCGTCGAACATCCAACTCCGGCGGCACCGAGTACCGCCGTGACCGCCATGGCACCTACCAGTTTCCTCATGGTACCCTCCCCAGAAAAGCCCCCACATCCCTGCTCATTCGGAGTTGTCGCTCGCCCTTCGCCGCAGGTCCTCCCACCACGCCAACCGCTTGGCAATCTCCTTCTCGAACCCGAACGGTCCGGGCTCGTAGAACACCGCGCCGCGCAGCCGGTCCGGAAGATACTCCTGCGGAATGTATGCCTCCGGCGAATCATGCGCGTATTGATACCCCGCCCCATACCCCAGTTCCTTCATCAGCCCGGTGGGCGCGTTTCGCACCTGGAGCGGGACGCCTTCCGCCGGGTACTCCCGCGCGGCGCCCAGCGCGGCGCTGAGCGCCACCTTGGAGCTGTTCGACTTGGGTGCTGTCGCCAGATAGATGATCATTTGCGCGAGCGGGAGATACCCCTCCGGCGGCCCGAGCATGTGGAACGCGTCGCGCGCCGCGACCGCGAGCTTGAGCGCTTCGGGATCGGCGAGTCCAATGTCCTCCGCTGCCATCGCGATCGAGCGCCGAAAGATGACCATCGGATCGGCGCCGCCCTCGATCATGCGCGCCATCCAGTACAGCGCCGCCTGCGGATCGCTTCCACGCAGGCTTTTGTGGAAGGCGCTCAGCATGTTGTACGTTTCTTCCCCGCCCTTGTCGTACTTGGCGAAGCGAAGCTGGAGCGCGTCCCTCGCGACGTCGACGGTGATGCGTCCGCCGCGACCCACGTGCTCCGCCGCCGCCTCCAACACCGTCAGCGCTCGTCGTGCATCGCCGTCGGCCTCGGTCGCGATCAGGTCGAAGGCCTCGGCGTCCACCTCGAGGTTCCAATCCCCGAGGCCGCGATCGGCGTCGGCGAGCGCGCGCGCGACGAGCGAACGGAGATCGTCCGGCGTCAACGCCTGGAGGACGAAGACGCGGACGCGCGACAGAAGGGCGCCGTTGATCTCGAACGACGGATTCTCCGTCGTGGCTCCGATCAACGTGATCGTGCCCGCCTCGACGTGGGGAAGAAAGGCGTCTTGCTGCGCTTTGTTGAAGCGGTGAATCTCGTCGGCGAACAGAATGGTGCCACGCCCCATCCGCCGGCGCGCCTCGGCTTCGGCGACGATCTCGCGCACGCGGGGCACCCCTTCCGTGACGGCCGAGAACGAGACGAACTCGCGATCGGTGTACTGCGCGATCACGCGCGCGATGGTCGTTTTACCCGTGCCGGGCGGTCCCCAGAACACCATCGAGCCGACAGTCCCCTTCTCGATCGCGTCGTGCAGCGGTTTCCCCGGCGCGAGGAGATGGCGCTGCCCCACGATCTCGTCGACCGTGCGCGGACGCATGCGCGCGGCAAGCGGCTGCTGCCCTTTCCGCTCGAACAACGACGCGGTGCCTCGTTCGCTGTCTTCTTCTTCCGTTGCCCGCTTCCGGCGATCCGCCATGTTCGCTC
>Ga0157370_10003195_pt1 | contig 19379 bp, 11 predicted proteins | sample C35metaG_FD_113463 | JGI IMG/M metagenome (GOLD analysis project Ga0157370, IMG submission 113463) | Corn rhizosphere microbial communities from Kellogg Biological Station, Michigan, USA - C3-5 metaG | ecosystem: Host-associated > Plants > Roots > Rhizosphere > Soil | place: USA: Michigan...
TTATGTCAGATTCGATTAAATTTCTTTCAGGACTATTTGGATTTTCAATCAGCCAATTTTCCAGTTCCTGAATTTTTTCTTTGATTTGAATTGCTTCCATTTTTATGATTTTTAATGCGTAATAAATGAAGTTTTTTGCATGTTAGTGATTAATATTACTGGTTAAGCGTAGTTTTATTCTTATTTGACGTAGTATGTTTTGTTTTATTTTTCAGTAACTTAAATTGTGTATAATGCACTGATTATTAGTTGTATGTATAGGTGTTTTGTTTTTAATTTGATTTTTACTCTGCATAAATTTGTATGTAATTGTCTTGTTTTTGATATTTATTTTTCTTTACTTTGCAAATATAATGTAAAATAATACATCAAAACAAATTTTTAACGTAAAAAAATACATCTTTTTATGGGGTCAACGGAAAGAATGAGGGAATATCTTGATTATAAAGGGATTAGTAAGTATAAATTCTGTAATGATTTGGGCTTTTCTAATAAGTTTTTAGATAATAGCAGTAATATGGGAACGGATAAAGCGTGTAAAATTTTACACTATTATCCAGACATTAGTTCTGAGTGGCTTTTAACCGGAAATGGACCCATGATAAAAGAGGATAATACTAATATTGTAATTATGAGTAACGACCGAAAAACAATCGATTCACTGCATGTGAGCCAGGAAATACCTTTATATGATTTAGAAGCCGTGGCAGGTTTACGAGAATTATTCAACAGCGGCAAACCACAAAGGGTACTGGATACGATAAAAATTCCCAATCTGCCAAAATGCGACGGAGCAATTTCTGTAACAGGCGATAGTATGTATCCGCTTTTAAAATCCGGAGATATTGTCCTTTATAAAGAAACCGAATTTGAAAATATCTTTTTTGGCGAAATGTATCTTTTAAGCGTGAAGTTAAACGACTGGGAAGAATACATTACAGTAAAATATGTTCAGAAATCAGATCAGGGATCAGATTTTGTGAAATTGGTAAGTCAGAATTCGCATCATCAGCCAAAAGATATCCATATTTCAAAAATTTCGGCATTGGCACTTATAAAAGCAAGCATTCGTATTAATACGATGATGTAAAATTTGATGATTCTCAGTAGTAAAATCTAAAAACCTTTAAATGATTAGTTTAGAGGTTTATGGGCTTTATTATTTAGGAATCATTTTATATAAAAAGTACAAATACCCCCCTTAAAAAGAAAAAATAACGACATCTCTTTTTTTGTATTAGATTTATCTTGCAGTGCGTTTGGTTTATTTTTTTTCTAAGTTTAGAACAAATAAATCGAACACATTAATTTAGCATTGATCTGTAAGTAAATCAATTTATGAAGAACGTTAAAAGCCGTATTTTAAGCCTTGTATTATTTCTTTCCGTTTCCTTTAGTGCTGGGGCGCAGGGATCAGATTTATATTTTGATCATATTGATTACGATGTGAGTTTTTCGCAGAGTATGATTTCGAGTATCCATCAAACTAAAAAAGGGTTTATTTGGATAGGAACGGCAAACGGACTAATTAGTTACGACGGATATAATTTCTTAAGATATGTCTACAACAAAGACATTCTAAATACGATCAGCAACAACCATATCAATGTAATTCTAGAAGACCATCAAAAGGAACTTTGGATAGGAACCAACAACGGACTAAACCTCTTCAATAAAAAAGAAAACAACTTTTTAAGAGTCGACGTCCAAAAAGTAAAAGGCGGCAGAAACTATATTTCATCTATCATTCAGGACGATCAAAACAGAATCTGGGTTGGAACTTTTGGCGGTATAAAACGTTTAAACAGAAAGCAGTATTTACTGGAAGAAATTTCAAACGATCATAATTCCCCTTTTAGAAAAAGCAGGGTTTTGTCACTGTTTTATGATCGTAATTATGGAGTTTTAGTAGGCACGGCAAAAGGATTAGAATGTTTTGACCCTAAAAACGGATCGCGAAAAGAACTTCCGAAAGTTTTAAAAGAAAACGACGCTTTACTGCATTCGAAAATTTGGAAAATCATCAAAGAAAAAAACGGCGATTTATGGTTTGCAACCGAAGCCAATGGTGTTTTCCATTATAACGCAGCCGGAAATTCCGTGAAGAATTATCTTCAAAATTCGGGCAATAAAAACAGTTTATCATCAAATTGGGTAAATGATATTGTTGCTGTAGATGCCAATACCATTTGGTTTGCTACAAAAAATGGCTTGTGTGTTTATAAAAAAGACAAAAATGAATTTACCAAATACCAGCACAATCCGTTAACGAGTTATAGTTTGTCAGACGATGATATAAAATGTTTCTTAAAAGACCGTCATGATGATATCTGGATTGGAACCAATGGCGGAGGCGTGAACTTTTTCCAGAAAACGAACACGAATTTCACCAATGTAAGAGAAGTTATAAAACCCAATTTCGGATTAAACAGCGCCTTGGTAAATGCAGTTTCAAAAGAAAATAACAATGCGGTTTGGGTAGGAACAAACGGCGGCGGTTTGAATTTTCTTGATTTCAGAAATAACAAAAATTTCTCGTATTTAATCGATACCAATGATTTTGATAAAAGCGTGAATATGATCACCGCTTTGGTCAGTCAGAATCAGGAAAATTTGTTTTGCGGTACTTTTAACGGATTATATAAGTTCAATAAAAACAGTAAAACTTTCAGTAAAATTTCGCTTTCTCCAAACCCAAAAGAACGAAATCGGCCAATAACTGCTCTATTAATCGATAATGGAGATTTATGGGTAGGAACAAACGGAAACGGATTAAAAAAAATACTGCCAGACGGAACCATAGAAAGTTATATGGCCGACGGGACTTCAAACGCACTCAGCGATAATTTTATTACAGATATAGCAAACCGCGAAAATGGTTTGTGGATTGCCACACAATACGGCTTGAACTTTTTTGATAAGAAACTAAAAAGGGTTACAAAAATCTATAAATCAGGAAAAGTCAGCGGATTGCCAAATAACAGCCTTACGGTTTTGTTTACCGATTCCCAGAAAAGATTTTGGGTAGGTTCTGAAAGTGGCGGCATCAATTTGTTGAATGAAAAAGCCGGACATTTTTTCGAAATCAACCGTGCGCTGGGTTTTACAGATGAAACCATAAAAAGCATTTCAGAAGATGCACAAGGAAATATCTGGATCAGCGATAACAATTTGCTGTATAAAATCAGAACAAAGAAATTTAGAATAACTCCCGCTATTTCTGATTTTGAAATTACTTCTTACTCCGCAAAAGACGGTTTAAAAGTAAAACAGTTTTCAAACAACAGCAGTTTAAAATTAAATGATAACCAATTGATCTTCGGATCTTCAAACGGATTGATCGTTTTTAACCCCTCTAAACTCATCAAATCTCCGGATAATGCAGAAATCGTTTTAACGAAACTTATCGTAAACAATGCAGAAATCAGACCCGGAAGTAAAGAAGTAGAACTAAAAGAAGATATAAGCGAAACTCAGGAAATTACCCTGCATCACGATCAGGGATATATTGGTTTGGAATTCAGCGCAATGAATTTTGTTTCTCCCGAAAAAAACGAATATGCCTATAAACTCGAAAGTTCTTTTAATAAAGACGATTGGCATACTATTGGTTCACAGCATTATATTAATCTTACCAATTTAAATTCGGGAACTTACCTCTTAAAAATTAAAACAGCAGATGGTGGCGGAAAATGGAATCCGGCCATTAAAACCTTAAAAATAATCATGTTACCGCCCTGGTGGAAAACATGGTGGGCTTATATTTTCTATTTCGGATTATTACTAGCCGGATCCGTTTTATTGTTTAGATTTTTAAGAAATCGAGAATTATTAAAACAAGCTTTTTATCTGGAACAGGTTGAAAAAGAAAGACAAGAGGAATTATACAAAATGAAACTGGATTTTTTTACCAATGTTTCGCATGAAATCAGAACACCGTTAACATTAATCAGCGGACCGGTTGAGGAACTTTTAAATAGTGCCGAGAAAAATTCAAATCTCGAACACAAACTAAAAATCATCAAAAACAATTCAGACCGATTATTAAAATTAGTCAATGAATTAATGGATTTTAGAAAAGCTGAAAAAGGAAGCATGAAAATTTATTGCGAACAGCAGGATATCGTTTCTTTCTGTTTTGATATTTACGAATCCTTTCGCGGATTTGCTGTTGAGAAAAAAATCGATTACAAATTCGTTCTCAACATCAATACTGCTTTGATTTATTTTGATAAAAATCAGATGGAGAAAGTGATTTACAATCTGCTTTCGAATGCCTTTAAATTTACCAGTAAAAACGGCCGAATCACTTTGGCTGTAGAACAAAAAGAAGCATCAGATTCCATCGAAATTAAAGTCAAAGACAACGGAATTGGAATTCCTGAAAACAGAAAAAAGAAAATTTTCAAAAACTTTTTCCAATTAGACGATCGCGGAAGTGCGAATTTAGGAAGCGGAATTGGTCTTGCTTTAAGCAAAAGTATTGTCGAATTGCATCACGGAGAAATTAAGGTGCAGACAGAAGCCGATGCCAATTTCAACACCATATTTACCATTACTTTAAAGAAAGGAAAAGATCATTTTAAGAAATCTCAGATTGTTGAAAATGCCATTAAAATAGAAGAAAATGCAAATCCGATTTCTGATGTTCAAACCGAAATTGAAACCTATGAAGCAGAATATCTGGAAGAACCGGAAAACAGCACCAAAAAGACCATTCTCGTTATAGAAGACAATGAAGAAGTGCTTTCTTTTGTGTATGATATTTTATACAGTGATTACAAAGTCCTGAAATTTACAGACGGAATAAAAGCGCTCGAATATATGGAAAAAGAAATTCCGGATCTTATTGTAAGCGATGTCATGATGCCTGAAATGGACGGTTTTGAGTTGTGTAAAATTTTAAAAACAAGCCTCAATACCAATCACATTCCGGTTATTTTATTAACAGCAAAATCATCCACTTTAAATAAAATCGAAGGACTTTCGACAGGTGCAGATGCCTATATTTCGAAACCTTTCAGCATAGAAGAATTAAAACTCACAATAGCCAATTTATTATCAGCCAAAGAAATAATGCGTCAGAAATACGGCGAAAGATTTATTTCAGATTCAGAACAAGAAAATGTAAATACGCCCGAAGGTTTATTCGTAAAAAAACTAACCCAGATCATCGAAGCGAATATCGACAATACTGATTTTGATGTTAACGATTTAGTCCGCGAAATAGGAATGAGCAGAACCGTGCTTTACAAAAAAGTACAAACTCTCACGAATCAGTCTGTCGCTGGATTTATAAAAAATATGCGATTAAAGAAAGCCGCCAGTCTATTACTCAATACCAGCTATTCTGTATCTGAAGTCACCAATATGGTAGGATTTAACGATCGAAAACACTTTAGCAAAGAGTTTAAACGATTTTACAATTTATCACCTAGTGAATATAAAGGGGCGAAAAATTAACCGTAAATATTTTTAACCGCAAAGTTCGCAATCCCGATAGCTATCGGGAACGCAAAGTCCGCAAAGTTTAATTTAAGCTTTGCGGACTTTGCGTTTTTATTCTTTGTTCCCGATAGCTATCGGGATTGCGGTTAAATCTTTAAAATTAATCGAACTTTAAAATTTTAAGTTTTTTATTACGAATACTGTTTTTAAATAGCTGAAAATTTTAAATAAACACATTGACGCCCCTAAAAACGAATATCTTCCTCCCTTCAAACCGTCATTTATTAATCACATTTGCAATGAAAATCACAACGATTTACTAACTAACCAAAAAAATTAAAATGAAAAATTACAAACACGTAAAGATGCTTTTTCTTGAGGGAAATTATCTAAAACTAGTTTTAATTCTGTTTATGTGTATGCTCACTTTTAATATGAGTGCGCAGGAAAGTTCGATTTCTGGAAAAGTAGTCGACAATGCAGGATTGCCTTTACCGGGTGTAAACGTACATGTTAAAGGAACAACAAAAGGAACCCAAACTGATTTTGACGGTAACTTTACTATAAGTACAGCTTCAAAAAGTACGCTTGTTTTTTCTTTCATCGGGATGGATGAGGTTTCAGTTGAAACAGAAAACAAAAAGAATCTAAAAGTGGTTTTAAAACCAAGCTCTCAGGCATTAGACGAAATTATAGTAGTAGGTTACGGTACCAAAAAGAAAAGCGACGTAATAAGTTCTGTTGCGTCTGTAAAACCGGGCGACATGATAAAAGTAGCTACTTCTGATGTTGGAGAGATGTTGAGAGGTAAAGCAGCCGGAGTTCAGGTTAGTTTGGCCGACGGCGGTCCGGGAAGTTCATCTTCTATACAAATTAGAGGAAAAAAATCGATTAACGGAAGCAACGAACCAATCGTTATTGCAGATGGTATTGTAATAGGAAACATCAACGATATTAATGCCAATGATATTGCTTCTTTAGAAATTTTAAAAGATGCCGCCGCACAGTCTATTTATGGAGCAAGAGCATCAAATGGAGTAATTTTAATTACCACCAAAAGAGGAAAAACAGGAAAAGCAAGAATCGCTTACAATGGTTTTTCGGGCGTGCAGACGGTAAATAGAAATTTTGATATTTACAACGGAGAAGAATTTGCACAGCTAAAAAGAGAAGCCTACAGAACAAGCAACGGAGGAGTTTACAGACCAGACGATCAGGTTTTCTCTCCGCTAGAACTAGAATCTGTAAAATCAGGAAAATATATCGATTGGGAAAAGTACGCTTTAAGAACCGGAGTAACCAATAACCATAGTTTGAGTGTTTCATCGGGAACAGAAAAATCGAGCATTTTTACCAGTTTAAACTACATTAATACAGCTGGTGTTGTGCCTAATACCGACTTTGAAAAAGTGGCTATGAGAATTAATGTCGACCAGAGAATTAACGACTGGTTAAAAGTAGGGATGAATCTTTCGCTTCAATTTTCAGATTCAAATCGTCCAAATGTGGGGAATATTTTGAATAATTCCATTAACACATCACCATTAGGAAAAATTTACAACGATGATGGTTCTTTTCGCCATCTTCCGGGAGGAATTCAGGAAACACCAAATCCGCTTATTGATATTTATGAAACCAATACAAAAGAGTTAAACAGAAACGATATCATGAATGTATTTCTGGATATCAACATTCTAAAAGGATTCACTTATAAATTAAATGCCAGCCGCAGGTCGTGGAATTATAAAGGAACAAGTTTTAATTCTTCCAGATCACTTTCTGGAATTGCAAATTCTGGGCAGGGAAGCGGCAGTATTTTGTATAAAGACAATGTTGAATATCAGTTAAGTAATATTTTGAATTACAACTTGAAACTGGCCGAAAAAAATCATTTCAGCGCAACTGGAGTTTACGAAATAACATCATCAGAATACAGCGAATTTAAAAATTCGGCAAGCAGAATTCCGAGTGATATATTAGGAATTTACGGTTTAGAAAGTGCTTTCCTGAATACACCTGAAATTGCCGCTAACGATCGATCGCTTATTTCTTTTGCAGGAAAATTAGAATATGATTTTGACAGCCGTTATTATTTTACCGTTTCCGGCAGAGCCGATGGATCATCAGTATTTGGTAAAAATAATAAATGGGGATTTTTTCCGGCTGTAAATGCGGCGTGGAATGTTTCAAATGAAAATTTCATGAAAGAACACGTTCCTGTAATCAGCAATTTAAAATTAAGAGCCAGTTATGGTAAAGTAGGGAATCAGCCCAAAGATCCGTACCAAAGTATGGCCGTGGCAGACCAGAGAGATTATATTATAAACGGAATAAAAGTTTCAGGATATGTACCGGGAACGCAATTGTCGAATCCGGATTTACGCTGGGAAACATCAACACAATTAAACCTTGCAGCAGATTTTGGTTTATTCAAAAACAGATTAACGGGAACAGTTGAGGTTTATAATACCGATACTTCAGATTTATTGATTTACGAAACCTTAAATGCCAATACAGGATATACACGAAAACTTTCGAATATCGGAAAAGTAAACAATAAAGGTTTAGAAATTACCCTAAATGGCGACGTGATCAAAAAGAAAGATTTCAGACTGGGCTTAGGCGCAACTTTCACCAAAAACAAAAACAGTATCGTAAGCATTTATGGCAAAGATGCCAACGGAGACGGAAGAGAAGACGACGATGTTGGAAACTTATGGTTTATTGGAAAACCAATCGATGTTTATTACAGATATAAAGCTGTTGGAATTTATCAGCAGGGAGAAAATATTCCAATTGTTACCGGAACAACTCTGTATCCGGGAGATATAAAATTATACGATGCAGATCCGTCAAATGGTGCAAATCCAAATCCGGATCAGGACAGGGTTATCACTTCAAAATTACCAGATTGGTTCGGAACCTTTTCTGTGAGTTTAGAATACAAACGTTTTGATTTCTCGGCAGATATCTATACTGTTCAAGGCGTTACAAAAGACAATTTGTTCTTGTACGATTATGTAAAAGGAGGTTCACTAAGAGGAGTAAAAAATGGTGTAAAACAAGATTACTGGACGCCTGAAAATCCGGGAGGAAACTGGCCGAGACCAAGAGACGGAAACGATCCGCCGTACATCAATACTTTAGGGTTGCAAGACGCCTCTTATATCCGTTTACAAAACGTATCGGTTGGATTTAAATTTCCTGAAAACACTCTTAAGTCATTAGGGTTGAGTAATATGAGACTTTATTTAACAGGCAGTAACTTAATTACCATTACAGATTATCAATCCTATAGTCCAGAAAAAGATATAAACGATTATCCGGAACCTGTTACGTGTGTTATAGGCTTACAAGTAGGTTTTTAACAGCATTTAATAAATTAAAAAAATAACAAGATCATGAAAAATATAAATTTTCTATTTGTTTTGATATTCGGGGTTTCTTTAGGATTGACTTCATGCGTAGATTTTCTGGAAGAAAACGTAAAAGATCAGATCGCTGTAGATTATATCTACAATTCTCCAGCCGGACTAGAAGTTGGAGTAAATGCACTTTACAACCAAATGAGGTATTATAATTCGCCATCTGGAGATAATAATGATTTGTGGGCTAATGTTTTCTTTATGGTTGCCACAGATTTAGGATTGCACAGAACCTGGAATACACCTTACGGAACAGGACATAATCCGCAGTCATTTACAGGATCAAAATGGATTCAGGGATATAAAATTATCGACAGATGTTCTGCTATTATCACTTCGGCAAGAAGTATTAATATGGATGAAAATGCCAAGAAAAGATTAGTAGCACAGGCTCGCGTTATAAGAGGCGAATTGTATCTGGATTTAAAGCAGATGTATGGCGGTATTTTAATCGACACGATTCCAACAACGCCTGAAAATATTAACGACCCGGTAACCTACAAAGTAGCCAGCGATGCAGATGTTTACAAATTAATAGATGGAGATTTGGATTATGCCATTGCCAATCTTCCGTTTAAAGTAGATGCCGGACGTTACGGACAAGGCGTTGCAAGACACATACGCGGTAAAAGCGCTTTATGGCAGGAAGACTGGGCTGGTGCTGCAGCGCAATTTGATGCCATTATCAACGACGGAACTCACGCTTTAGTTCCATTGGCTGAGGTTTGGGGACAAAACGCAAACCATAAAGAATCACTTTTTACTTATCAAAGAGATTTTCTACTAGGCCCGAGTGATGATTTGGCAGGTGGCGGCGGTTTCTGGCTGGGAAGTGTTTTTACACAGCGAACATACGAATTAAATGCAAGCGAACTAACTCAGGATGTGGCTTATGGAGGTCAGTCTTTAGGATGGTTTTATCCAAATAATTATTTGAAATCACTTTATGATCAGACCAACGATTTAAGATTTAAAACCTATTACTATTCAGATAATTATCTGGATTATAAAATTAATGTTCCTGGAAATCCAAAATTCGGTCAGCCAATTACCAATCCGGCAATTGCAGCTCCAAATGGGAATTACAGAGCCTGGCACTGGAGTTTGAAAAAATACCATGATACAGAAAAACTGCCGATGACATCCAACAGTTATAAAGATTATATGTATTACAGATTAGCCGAAACTTATTTACTGGCATCAGAAGCTTATCATAATCTGGGCAACGATACAAAAGCACTTTTATACCTAAACAAAGTAAGAAGAAGAGGTTACACCGGCGATCCTTTAAGCGCAGTAGCAACTTATGACATTAAAGTCTGGACAGTAAATAATTATCTGGACGAATCAGCGAGAGAATTAGCTTTTGAAAACAACAGATGGTTCTTGCTGAAAAGGTTAGGGCTTTTGGTTGAAAGACAAAATTTATATTTCCGCTCAAGTCCATCCGGAACGAGTGCCGGAGAAGTGCCTTTAAAAATGACGCCTGCAATGGTTAACATGCCAATTCCGCAAAGTCAGATTGATTTAATGGGAAAACCGGCAGGATTTAACGCTGGATATTAATTCCGTTTTAGAAAAAGAAGTTTTTTGTTAGTAACAATAGATCTGGAAATCAGATTCGGTTTTGATTTCCAGATCAAATAAAAAGGAACACAATGATAAAGAAACAATATATTTTAGGTCTATTAACTGTTTTGTTGTTTGCCTCTTGCAGCAACGACGAAAAAACAGTTTTCATTAACGTAGATGATGATACTCCGGTTAATCCGAATCCTGTAACGCAGACTTTAAAAGAAAAAGCAAAGTTTAAAATTGGAGCAGCCGTTAAAATGAAAGATTTACAAGGAGAAGCTAATTATAAAAACGCAGTGCTAAAACATTACAGCCAGATTACTGCCGAATATGAAATGAAAATGGCCAGCATTTGGACTTCGGCCACAGCTTACAATTACACAGCAGGCGATTATCTGGCTAATTTTGCAAAAGATAATAATCTGGAAATACACGGACACACCTTAGTTTGGTACGATTCATTTCCGGATTGGTTTAAAAATGCAAAATACGATTCTATTGCTTTTGAAGCCAAAGTCAAAGTTTATATTACAGATGTTGTAGGACATTACAAAGGAAAAGTAAAAAGCTGGGATGTGGTAAATGAGGTTTTTGCAGATGGCGGTGCTTTAAGAAACGAAACGGTTATAAATCCGATTTTTAAAGACCCGATTGGCTTTTACGGAAGATGTTTTAAATACGCAAAAGCAGCCGATCCTGATGCCAAATTATTCTACAATGATTACAGCGTTGTAATTGATGGAGGAAAAAGAGCAGCCATCAAAAAAATGGTCACAAGATTCAAAGCCAATGGAGTGCCAATTGATGGTGTAGGAGACCAGTTTCATTACGCGACAGATACAAATAGACAAACCATGAAAACCGGTTTTACAGACCTTGCTTCTACAGGATTGTTAATTCATATTTCAGAATTGGACATAAAAGTAAACACCGGAAAATCAGATTCGTATGTGTTTAATGATATCGAACATCAAAAGCAGTCAGAAACCTACAAATACATTACCGCGATGTATGAAGAACTGCCTCAAAACCAAAAATTTGCCATCTCAACCTGGGGTGTAACCGATAAATATACCTGGCTCACAAGCTTCTGGCATTCAAAAGAATATCCGTTGCTTTTAGATGCTGATTACAACAAAAAACCAGCTTACCAAGGATTTTTAGACGGATTAAAATAGAGTTTAGAATATATATAGAAGAAAGAATATAGAGAATAGAATAAAGAGGAGAGAACCAAGATTTGAGAAGAAGTCTTTTCTCTATATTCTTTCTTCTATTTTCTAAAAAGAACAAAAATCAAGATTTGCTGAGAAGTCTATTCTCTTTACTCTTTCTTCTATTCTCTCTCAAAAAAATAACCAAAAAAAAAAGAAATCATGACCATAAAACTAAATCATATAATTAAACTAAAATACCTGTTTTTAGTGCTTTTCATAGGTTTATTTTCCTGTGAAGATGATGTACGCGAAGTATATCTTTATAAAAAAGGAGAATTAAATGCCGTTTCGACCAACACGTCTGTTAAAGCAGGAGAAACGGTAACTTATACCGATTCATCAACCAAAGTCCGTGCTGTAAAATGGACTTTTCAGGGCGGCTCTCCGGGCTCTTCAATCGAGCGAAATGTTGAGGTAAAATATACCAAAGGAGGAACTTTTACATCGACTCTCGAAATCACTTTTGTTGATAATACCACCCGAAAGAAAACCTTTACAGTAGAGGTTGAGGCTCCTGCAACACCGCCAATTGTTATTCCGGCTGATGCTCTTAAAATTTATTCTGAAAATCCTGATTTTACCAAAACTGCTCCTGTTTTAAATTGGGTTTCAAGCAATCAGTTTGTAATTAAAGAAGTGGCTGTTGATGGTTATGAAGGGGCGTATAGAAATTTTTCTCTTCCAGCAACACCGCCTGCAGCCGAAGCTAAATGGGCAATGGCAATTCTGTCGTTTGTAAATTTCACAGATATCTCCTCTTACACTTATATTAATATGGCGGTAAGAACGACCAGCACCGGAAAAATCAGATTTAGAATGAAAGATGCCTCAAATACAGGTTATGTAGAATTTAATGCCACAAGTAATTTATACGGACTTAAAAGAGATGGAAGCTGGAATATGGTTAAAATTCCAATTGCCGAATACAAAAAGCAAAATCCGGAATTAGACCTGACAAAAATCAATGATATTTTGGTTTTAAGAAGCGTTGATCCGGAAGACGTAAGAGCTTTAAATAATTACGTTTTCGATTTCGATCATATCTATTTGTCTAAATAATCTTTTAAACACATAGAGTGAACTCAGTTCTCAGTTCTCAGTTTTCAGTCACAGTTTTCAGTCATGCTAAACTGAATACTGCGACTGCTACTGATACTGAATACTAAAAATACCTCTCAAAAAAATAAAAAACTAATGTAATGAAGCATTTTCTTTATCTAATATTCTGTTTTATAAACTTGATTTCCCTGCAGGCACAAAATACGATTGCCTATCAAAAAGTCGAAGCCAGACAAAATGCCTTAGACCCAAAATGGGTTTCGTATGAAGCCAAAACGATTGATAAACTTCCCGGTTTTAAAATTAAAAAACAAGAACCTATTTCAATTTACGGCGGATCAAAAGTCTGGCAGAAAGAAGCAACAGGATTTTTTAGAACCCAAAAAATAGACAATAGATGGTGGATTATTGATCCAGATGGTTATCCGTTTATTTACAAAGGAGTTGCCGTTTTTAATGCGGGCCGATCTGTAAATCAGCAAAAAGCATTTGATAAAAAATTTGGAAGTCCTGAAAATTGGCTGAAACAAGAATCGAAATTACTTTGCGATAGCGGATTTAATGGAGTAGGTGCGTGGTCGAATGTAGACTTGGTAAGAAAAGGAGAAAATCCGCTGGTTTATACTGTAATTGTTTCCCCAATGGGCATGTATCATTCCGATCACATTAAAAAATTTGGCGGAAAATATAAAGAAGCCAGCTGGCAGAATTACCGTTTTGATTTGGTTATGGTTTTTGATAAAGAGTTTGATACTTACATCGAAAAAGCGTTCAAAGACCTTTCTCAATATAAAAATGATAAGTATTTGATGGGTTATTTTACAGATAATGAACTTCCGTGGTATAACGACGCATTAGATAAACATTTAACTTTATTGGCCAAAGATGAACAAGGATATATTGCTGCAAAAGAATGGTTCGATCAAAGAAAAGGTTTTAGCGCTTCGGCCTCAGATATTACTCAGGAAGACCGTATGGCGTTTACTGCTTTTTACTTTGAAACTTATATGAAAAAGGTAACCGAAGCGCTTCGAAAAGCAGATCCCAATCATCTTTATTTAGGATGCCGATTTAATCAGGATAAAGAGCAGGAATTAACGAATCCTGAGATTTTTAAAGTGGCCGGAAAGTACATGGACATCATTTCGATTAACCATTACAGAAAATGGGAACCGAGTCAGGATTTAATGAACAAATGGGGAGAATGGTCCGGAAAACCGTTTTTAATCACAGAATGGTACACTAAAGGAGAAGATTCCGGATTGCCCAATAATACAGGCGCAGGATGGCTGGTTCGAACTCAAAAAGAGCGAGGGCTTTTTTACCAGAATTTCACATTAGAATTGCTTAAAAATAAAAACTCGGTGGGCTGGCATTGGTTTAAATACATGGACAACGATCCGGAAGATTTAAGCACCGATTATTCTAACAGAGATTCGAATAAAGGAATTGTAAACAGTGCATTTGAACCGTATAAACCTTTATTAAAAGAGATGAAAATAATCAATGATAATGCGTTTGAACTGACAAAGTATTTTGATAAACAATAAATTTTAATTTTTTTAATTGAAGTAATCATAATCAATGCAATCGCATAGTATTACTCGTGATATTGTCATTTCGACGGAGGAGAAATCTTCGCAAGAAATTAACACAGAGTGTATAGTTTGTCGAGCTACTAACGGAGATTGCTTCGCCAGTTCGCTATCGCTCGTGTCCTCGTTCCTCGGAATGACAATATTGTGGTTAAATCTTGTCGAAATGAAATATTAAACGAAAACATTCTAATGAAAATGAATGCCCTAGCCCCGATAGAAGTGGAAATCCTTTTGTGCCGGTGTTCGGCACAAAAGATTGCAACGTATAGCGGGATTAGCTCCTAAAAAAATGTCATGGAAATCAGAATGACAAAAGTGCGAATAAGGATTTATAATTAAAAATAAAAAACAATTTTGACTATGAGAAAAATAATAATGCTGTGCTGTACTTTTCTATTAATGGGAAAAGCAATGGCGCAGGAAATTCCGTTACTATCCAATATTTCAGCTCGAAATAACATCACCTTAAATGGAAAATGGAGTTATATTGTAGATCCGCTCGAAAACGGATATTACGATTATCGCTTAATGCCTTTTAAAAACAACGGATTTTTCGAAAATAAAAAATTCAACACCACAGATTTAACCGAATATAATTTTGCAACATCGGCGACGATGGATATTCCGTCTGATTGGAATTCAAAAGACGAAAGATTGTTTTTTTACGAAGGAACGGTTTGGTTTGAGAAAGACTTCAACTATAAAAAGAGTTCTCAAACCAAAGGGATTCTTCATTTTGGAGCAGTCAATTACGATGCAAAAGTATATGTAAACGGGAAATTAGCAGGAACTCATGTTGGCGGTTATACACCTTTTAATTTTGATGTAACCAATTTGCTTGTTGACGGAAATAATTTTGTGGTGGTAAAAGTCGACAACAAACGTCATAAAGATAATGTTCCAACCGTAAACATGGATTGGTGGAATTACGGCGGTATTACAAGAGACGTTACTTTGGCTCAGGTTCCCAATACTTATATCGAAGATTATCTGGTTCAATTAGATAAAAAAGACCGAACAAAAATATCGGGCTGGGTAAAGCTGAACAGTGAAACGGCAAATCAGTCGGTTTCGATTACAATTCCCGAACTAAAAATCAAAAAAAGCATCACAACAGATGCAAAAGGAATGGCGTATTTTGAGATCAAAACCAATCCCGTTTTATGGACACCGGAAAAACCAAAATTATACGACGTAATCATTGACAAAGCCGATGAAAGTATTGCAGATAAAATTGGTTTTAGAACGATAGAAACCAAAGGAAAAGAAATTTTATTAAATGGAAAAAAAGTTTTTTTACGCGGGATCAGCATTCACGAAGAAGCACCGTTTAGATCCGGAAGAGGCTGGTCTACAGAAGATGCTGTTACATTGTTAACCTGGGCAAAAGAATTAGGCTGTAACTATGTTCGTCTGGCGCATTATCCGCATAACGAAAATATGGTAAGAGAAGCCGAAAAAATGGGATTGATGATTTGGTCTGAAGTTCCGGTTTATTGGACCATTTCATGGACAAATCCGGATACATACGCCAATGCCGAGCGTCAGCTGCACGATATGATCTACAGAGATAAAAACCGCTGCGGAATAGTAATTTGGTCGATAGCAAACGAAACCCCGCATGGCGACGATCGAGATGTCTTTTTAAGTAAATTGGCTAAATATGCCCGTACGCAGGATAATTCCCGTTTAATAAGTATGGCAATGGAAGTAACCAAGAGTCCGAACAATGTCAATACACTTCATGACAATATGAACGAATATGTAGACATTGTGAGTTTTAACCAATATTTAGGCTGGTATAGAGGAACAAACGAATCCTGTAAAGACATGCAATGGGTAATTCCGTATAACAAACCCGTTATCATAAGCGAATTTGGAGGTGAAGCTTTGCAAGGTTTACACGGAGACAAAACACAACGCTGGAACGAAGAATATCAGGAAGAATTGTACGTACAAAACACGCAAATGTTCAATCGAATAGAAGGTCTAGCTGGAGTTTCTCCATGGATTTTAGTCGATTTTAGATCACCACGCAGACAGTTACCTAACATTCAGGATTTCTTTAACCGCAAAGGTTTGATCTCGGATCAGGGAATTAAAAAGAAAGCTTTTTACGTAATGAAAGATTGGTACGCGCAAAAAGAAAAGGAATATAAATAAAGTAAGTTTTAGATAAAGTTGGAGAAGCCTTCAAAGTCAGAAATGATTTTGGAGGTTTTTTTGTTTGGAAATTATTTGGGATTGTTTTTCGAATATTTAATTAATTTAGCGAACCAAATTGTACGAATACGGTTGTGTTTTTTTGCAAAATAAAAAGCGTCGAATTTCGTAAAACTTAAACCATCCAAAAACCAAATTAATGAAAGAAAAAATTAAAAATTACACTATCCATTTTATTAAAGAAATCATTCCGGTAATTGCAGGTATTCTAATAGCTCTTTTTATTGATAATTGGAATTCTGAACGAAAAGATGAAGCTTATATTAATCAGGTATTTTCGACTATAAATAGTGAATTAAAGGAATCAAAAGAAGATATCATAATTACTATTCCGCAGCAAAAATCTTTAATTGATTCCTTACAATTTTATTCTGATAACAAAAACGTCAAAGTATTAGATATTGTTATGAAATCTAAAGGAATCTATATACCAAAAGTTAAAATTAATGCATGGAAATCTGTTGCCAGTACTAAAATTGATTTAATTGATTATAAAAAAGTAGCTTTACTTTCTAACATTGAAGAATTAAAAGAAATACTAAATAATAAAAGTGAATTTTTAATGACTTATCTGTATACAAACATAAATGAAACGGATAAAAATATAAAGCAGACTTCAAAAATGATTCTTTTGGATATTATTCAAACCGAAAAAACAATGCAGCAAACTATTGAACGATTTGAAGAAAAATAATGACTCTCTTTTAAATATAATTTAGCTAGATAAAAATCAAAAAAGACAGCAAACTTGCTGTCTTTTTTTATGGTGTTATTTGATAGTATAATGCATAAAAAAAACAAAACCCTTAACAAAGTTAAGGGTTTCAAGTTCTGCGGAGAAAGAGGGATTCGAACCCCCGGACCTGTTACAGTCAACAGTTTTCAAGACTGCCGCATTCGACCGCTCTGCCATTTCTCCAGTATGTCGCTATCATTTTCTGATTGCGAGTGCAAATATAAGGGGATTTTTTGATTGTGAAAACTTTTTTGGAACTATTTGCAAAGAAAATAATAGAATAAAAACCTGCAGGCCTTAATTTTTGTTAAGGCTTGCAGGTTTTGCTGTGAAAGAAGTACTTGAACTAATTATCATTTTAGTTAATCATTTCTTAATCCTATAAGAAAGTCATGAGTATTAATATAAATTCGTCCTAACAAATCGTATGAAATAGGTTATGTTTTTAAAAATGATTCATTAGCATAATTTCCCCAAAACAAATTTTAAAAAAGAACTTTATCTAAAAAAATTGATATATACAACACTTTTAAACATTGCGGTTTTTCAAGGAATAGTCTTAGGCTTAATTATTTTAAAGTCTTCTTTATTCAATAGTAGTTCAAATAAATATCTGGCATATTTACTATTTACACTTTCCATTATTTTATTGAATCATGTTTTTGAGATTGAAGATGCATTTAAATCCTATCCTGTTCTGCGGTTTATAGATCATATCGAATGGGTATTTCTTATTCCTGCTTTCTTATTCCTGTTTATCATAAACAGGATTGATGATGCTGTAAAAAACAAGCAGAAGTTTTATTTGTATTTTATTCCATTTGGTTATTCCGCTGTCCTTAATATTACATACGATCTTGATCGTGTTGCAGGAATTTATACTATTCCTGAGTCAGGTATCGATTTAATTAAAATACTTGGACTGATCCAGCTTATTTTAGCTGTAACATTTATTCCATTTCTGTTATTCTATTCTTATTTTATAACAAGATATTTAAAAGGCCTGCAGGAAAAAAAATGGATAATTACCTTACTAACAATTATTTCCTCGTTAGTATTCGCTTTTCTTATTATCTATCTATTCAGCTTATTCTTTCAATTTAATCTTTCTTCGACTATGAGTGTTTTGGCTTTATTAGCAACATTCATAATACATTGGACAGCTTATATAGGTATTTACAAATACAAATTGGCAAAAAACACAGATGCTGTTTATAATTTTCTGAATACAGATTTAGCTCTTTCGTATACCAATCTGCAAATTGTAGAAGATAGTATAACAGAAGAATATAGAGAATCTATCACTGGAGATAATCTTTATTTTCAAAAGCTCGAACTTCTCTGCAAAGAGCAGCACATTTATACCGACAGTACATTAAACAGAGAAAAAGTGGCTGAAAAACTAGGTATTAGTGCAGGTTATGTTTCACTAATTGTAAACACGATTACAGGAGATAACTTTGCGAACTACATTAATCAATATAGGGTTGAAGCTGTAAAGGAAATGATTTCAAATTCTGAATATGAAAACTATAATTTGCTGGCCATGGGATTAGAATCTGGGTTTACTTCAAAGACGACTTTTTATAAAGCCTTTAAAAAAGTTACCGGCCAGACCCCAAATGAATATAAAAACACTGGTAAATAAGTACCAATTTGTACATTCTTGAGGTTTTGAAACCTTTTCTATTTTCTCTTATGCGAATTTTGGGGCTAAATAAATCAAATCACTTTTTATGAAAAATTTTTTACTACTAGCTGTTGTTACAGTTTTAGGATTTACAAATGTTAATGCCCAGGAAATTAAATTTGGTGCTAAAGGAGGTTTAAACTTCTCAACTGTCAGCGGAGATAATACGAAAGGTATTGATTACGTAACATCATTTAATTTTGGTGTTTTATCAGAAATTCCCATTTCAGAGAAATTTTCTTTTCAACCCGAAATAATGTATTCTGGTCAGGGATATAGTTTCAATGATAATACAGTTGCTTTAAGTTATCTGAATATTCCTTTAATGGGAAAATATTATGTAACAAAAGGATTGAGTCTTGAAGCAGGACCACAAATAGGTTTTTTACTTTCTGCTAAAAATGAAAA
>Ga0157370_10003196_pt1 | contig 19379 bp, 16 predicted proteins | sample C35metaG_FD_113463 | JGI IMG/M metagenome (GOLD analysis project Ga0157370, IMG submission 113463) | Corn rhizosphere microbial communities from Kellogg Biological Station, Michigan, USA - C3-5 metaG | ecosystem: Host-associated > Plants > Roots > Rhizosphere > Soil | place: USA: Michigan...
ATGTGCAAATTTAGTAAAATAAAACTACAATGTTTACAGGAATTATTGAAACCCTTGGAAGGATTCACGAAATACGAAAAGACAAAAACAACTTACATGTTACAGTCGACTCATCTATCACAAACGAATTAAAAATTGACCAGAGTGTATCGCACAACGGAATATGTCTTACAGTTGTGGCCATAAAAGATTCTTTTTATACCGTTACCGCAATTGAAGAAACCATTTTAAAAACCAATATTGGCGACTGGAAAGTTGATGATATTGTAAATTTAGAAAGAGGAATGAAACTAGGAGACCGTTTGGATGGCCATATTGTTCAGGGTCACGTAGACCAAACCGGAACCTGCGTTAAAATTGAAGAAGCAAACGGAAGCTGGAATTATACTTTTGAATACGATCCAAACCTCAGCAATATTACAATCGAAAAAGGATCAATCACAGTTAACGGAGTAAGCTTAACAGTTGTAAACTCTAAAACAAACGAATTTAGCGTTTCAATTATTCCTTACACTTTTGAAAATACTAATTTTAAAGGTTTCAAAGTGGGAACTAAAATAAATTTAGAATTCGATGTCGTTGGAAAATATATTTCGAGACTTTATTCGATTAACAAATAAGAAAGAAAGTTTTCTGCATAAAAAAAGCTTCAGTTTAAACTGAAGCTTTTTTTATTTTATTTCGATATATAACTGCTGCACCCAAAATCAATCCGGCAACAATTAAATAAGGGATATCTTCATTTATTGGACCTTCTAAAGGAGTATCTGGCGGGCCTCCTGGAACAGGCGGAACTTGAGCCATGATACTTGACACATTCAATACTAGAAAAAATACTAAAAAAACAATTCTGTTGATCTTCATAAACTTGGGGCGCTGATAATCAATAATATACAATATTGGCAAATATTTTTTTATAGAAATTTCTCATAAAAAACACTCTTTCACGGAAATTCTTTGGCAAAAATATACGATTTTTAGAAAAAAACAACTTTATAACTAAAAAGACCTCACAAACTTAATATACGCATTGTGTTATTATTCGGATTTTTTATCAGACTGTTTTACCTCCAAAAATACAGTTCCATATCACACTTGTTTTTTAAAAACTTCATGTAACACCTTATTAAACGGGAAATTGTTAGAGTTTATTATCCAAAATTCTCGTTGAAACAAAATTAAGTTTTATTTTCCAAGGGCTTGCATTCAAAGAACAATTCTTACAAAATATTTTTTTCATCAAAATCAGTAAATTTTTAAATAAGTCAGAAAGAACTGTAAATTTAAAAATCTAAAAGATTAAAAGATTTTCTTTTTAAATTCTTGAAGCGATCAAGTGTTCGCGAATTAATATATTTGCATAATTAAAATTACAACCTCTTGAGGTCATTCATTAAATCAGGGCAAAAAATAGTAAATGAAAAAAACAGTTGGAAGTTTGTATGCTGGTGTAGGCGGTATATGTTTGGGGTTTGAAAAAGCTGGGTTTAAACTGGAATGGGCAAATGAATTTGACAAAAATGCCTGCATTACCTATAAAAATAATTTTGAGCATAATCTTATTGAAGGAGATGTAATGGCGCTAGACGTTACCGCTCTTGAAAAAATAGATATTTTGACTGCCGGATTTCCGTGCCAGCCATTTTCGGTTGCGGGTTATAGAAAAGGTTTTGAGGACAGCAGAGGAAATCATTTCTTTAAAATTTTAGATTTTGTTGATGAAATGCGTCCTAATGTAATTTTTCTTGAAAACGTAAAAAATCTTAAAGGACACGATAAAGGAAACACTATTAAAGTTATCGAAAACGAAATCAGAAAACGCGATTATACTTTTGACAGCGCAGTTTTAAACACAAAAGATTTCGGAAACATCCCTCATAATAGAGAAAGAATTTTCATTGTAGCTTTTGATAAAGATTACATTAAAGATGAGAAATTTGAGTTTCATTTTCCTGAAAAAGAAGACTTGACCAAATCGATCAAAGATTTAATTACCAAAGAAAAAGTCGACGAGAAGTTTTACTATCACGAAGACAAATACATGTATGATATGCTGAGAGAATCTATTACAAACAAGAATAGAATTTATCAGTTTAGAAGACAATATGTTAGAGAAAACAAATCGAGTGTCTGCCCTACTCTAACGGCTAATATGGGAACCGGAGGTCATAATGTACCGCTTATTACAACCGATTTTGGTTTTAGAAAATTGACCCCAAGAGAATGTTTTAGATTTCAGGGTTTTCCTGATGATTTTAAACTTCCTGCCATTTCAAATTCGCATTTGTACAAACAAGCTGGAAATTCTGTGAGTATGCCTGTTATTCAAAGATTGGCATCAGAGATATACAAGGTTATCGAAAAAGTAGAATCTAAAAAGTCAAAAAAATCTAAAGAAAAAGCTTAAACTGCCCATCTTGATTGTCTGCCGCTTTTTCGATAAAAGATTCGTATTCGTCTAATTTGGTAAAATCTATAAAATAGTCGTGATCTGTTGATTTTGTGATTTTCACACTGTCGTAACCTATTTTTCTGAGTTTATCATAAGTCAGGATTTCGTTTTCTTTCAACAATAGAACATCACGGAGCATCCAGTCGGCCATTGCTTTATTTGGATTGGTCATTAACGCTTTGCTTCCATCCTGACAGACTTTTGCCGAAAGAATCGCACCATTTGGAATTCTAAGATTAAAAATCACATCTTTCTCCGGAAAAAAATCAGGAGCATTCTTTCTAATTTTTGAAGGTATCGAAATATAAACCTCACCCGGATCTCTTTTTCTTCCGCCGGCGTTCCATTGATTCAGCTGACTTTTAACAGGTACAATGGGTTCTTTTAATTTCTTTTTTGCTTCAGGAGAATATAAGGGCAGAATGACATAGTCTACAAACGGAATTAATTCTTCTTCTGTTAATAAACCTATTGCTTTTTGAAGCTGCTTTTCATTTACAAAACCAGTTTCTTTTATATAATTTGGCTGCGTTAGATTTAAAAGTACGTTTATTGGTTCTTCTAAAATTTCGACCGCAATTTCAACACATTCATCAGGAACGATGAAACGTTTCATTAAAACGCTTTTAGAAAAATTAAAATTATATTCGTTTAAAGCATCTTTGAACTTTAGCGAGCTTTTAGTTTCTTCCAGGATTTCGATTGAATCTTTATCAATTAGATCATAAGAAGTTTCAAAAACTTTAATCAAAAATTTATCACGGCCAATAATATGATAAACCCTGTTTTTAGTATTGTAAACGCGATCTGCAAATTCGATTCGTTCATTTCTAAAATCAGCCAGTTTGTTAGCTAAATCTAAACCTTGGAGTATTCTTAGTTCTGAACTGCGTGAATTAAATTCTGCAACCTTCTCCACTTTAGAACTTCCCGAGAGCACAAACGTTTTAATTCCAATACCACAGTTATTTATAATAGCGTCGTATGCCACATCTGCGCGTGCCAGATTATCGGCACCAAAAGCTTTACAAAAAGCATTCTCGGCAACTCTGTATTGAATAAAAGGTTTATCTGAAGAACTAAACAAATTCGAAAACGCCCCAATTGCTTTTAAAGCACTTGTGTAGTTTTCGATATTTTGCCTGGTTTGTGTTTTTAGAAACATTATTTATTTTGAAAGTTCAATTTCTTGTTTAATTTTTTCGATGCAAGATTCTAATTCTTTTTGAATTTCTTTGCTCCAAAACCGTAAAACTTTCCAGTTTTTCGAAAGTAAATGCTCGTTGACCTCAATATCACGTTTCATATTCCGTTCGATTTTCGGAATCCAATAGTCGCGATTTGATTTAATTCGGAGTTGCTGTGTTTCCCAATCTTTTCCATGAAAAAATTCACTGTCAATAAAAATGGCGATTTTATAACTGGCAAAAGTCAAATCTGGTTTGCCAAATACTTTTTTGTTGTTTTTGCGATATCGGTAACCTAACTTCCATAAAGCTTTTGCGAGCCTCACTTCATCTTTTGTTGCGGTACTTTTTATCGCCTGCATATTTTTTCTCCGCTGTTCGGGAGTTAAATTATCCATCGTTTGCTAAGATTAAATTCGTCTTTGAATGATAAATTTAATCTATTTTTCTTTTAAACCAGAATATAAACGAGCTACATTATGCAAATTACCCGATTGAATATAATAGTTTCTTGCATCCATTTTAGTTCTGCCGTTTAACAATGCATTTTTAGGAATTACATATTCATTTTCAATTATATATCGAATTGTTTTTAACGAACCACAACCGGGAATATCATAGAACCAAGAAAATTTTTGAATTTCCTGCCATAAGTTTTCTTTTGTTTCTGAAGTTTCTTTTAAAATAAATTTTATATCAGGTTTAATTCTCACCAAAACAAAATAATCATACGTATCAACAGCGTCAGAATTTTTGAGATTGTGAATGTATCTTCCTTTTGAATCCCAATCTTTAGTTTCTAAAAGAAAAAGATTCGCAAAGAAAGCTGCCGACTTAACGCATATTGATTTTCCGTTTGCTTTTAAATCGGTTTGATCCCAAATCCCTTTTCCGTGAATGCTGAAATCCGGAGTTTCTACCTCAACATTCTGAAGTTTCAAATTATCATAAAGTACAATTTCGGCGATTTTTCCCTGAAATGTATTTTGAAAAATTTCCGCATCGGTTCTATCTATTTCACCGCCAGATCTCACAGCTTTATGAAATCCTCCTTCATAAACCATTTTATAAGCAAAATCAAAAGCCTGCTTTATACAAGCAAAACTAACTTCATTATTTTCAAAACTCTTTTTTAAAGTGATGAAATAACTATTGCCCTTTTGATCTAATTTCATGATTTTACTTTTGTCATTAAAAGTAAAAATACTTTTTTTTAAATGATAGAATTATATTACAAAATAAAAGTGAGATCAAAAAAAAGCCCAACTTATTAGCTGAGCCTAAATTTGAATGATTTACCTGAAATTATTTATTGATTAGATTTTGAAGCATTACCATCATTTCATCTTTCTCTTTTAACATACGTTCGTACAAAGCAATTTTCTCTTCGTGCATTTTTAATACTTCCTCTATAGGATTAAAAACAGGATTATCATTTCTCTGATATCCAATACCATTATTCCCAAAAGTATTTGCAATTACATTCACCGCTTGCTCTTCATCAAAATTCTGAAAAGCTTCAACAGGAATCTTTAACACTGCAGAGATTTGTTTAAGCAGATTATCTTCGATTACATCTTTCTGCTCCAGCATAGAAATTTTCTTTTGATTCCAATCTTCTCCTAAATCATAAGCCAATGCCTCTTGCTTTATGTTAAGCATTTCTCTGAAACGTTTTACGTTTCTTCCCTGATGTATTTTCTGTTCCATAATAAGTATAATTTCCTAAGCTCAAAGATAAAGCCATACGGATTAAAAAATCTGATTTTCAAAGATAAAAAAATATCCTGCAAAAGATTCTTTTGTAAGATATTATTCATGTTTCAATAGACTATTCTTCTTAGGAATTATTCTTATTCATAAAAACCTTTAAAATATTAATTTAAATGAAATTAAACAAATAATAAGGCTTAGAACAATAATTAAAAAAATCAAAATTAATTAACTTTTTAAAATCAATTAAAAGTTTAAATGTATATTTGAAACGTAAATTCGCACAAAAATACTAGCAAAATTACTAATTATCAGCATTTTGTATTTATAACAAATAAAAAAAAGCAATGGATAGTATAGAAATTGTACTCAAAAAAGATAACAACAATAGAGATATTGACCTAGACAATATGACTATTGGCGCTACTGAATCATTAAAAGAAATATTAGAATCAATGATTTCAATTGCTAGGTATGAAAAGGAAATCAACAATATTGATTTAAAAATTGGAGTAAAAAAAGGGAGCGCTTGCCCATTATTAAGTGGAGAACCTAATGATTTAAGAGTTGTTCATAAAAAAATTGAAGATGTTGTTCAAAACAAACCAACAAGAGACAATTTTTATGTAAATAAATTAAACATTATTAGAGATAATGTTCATGAAAAAAAAGAATTCAAAATATTTTACATTAAAAACAATTCAAGAACAGAAATAACTGATTACTTCGATAACGGTTTCAAAAGCAAGAGAGAACGAGATTTGACTCCAAATTATTTTGAAGTTGAATTTATCAAGGGAAAGTTAATGCAGAATGGTGGAACTAATCCAAATTTCCATCTAGAAATACCCTCTGGAATTATAACAATTGCCTGTACAGAAGAAGAGGCTCAAAAAGTAAATTTTTTATATAAACAAATTTACATTTCTGCTTGGGTCGATAAAAAGAAAAAAGGAAAAAGAGAATACAGATTTTGCGACTCATATATGACTGATAGTGCAAAAAAACACTTTGCAGAATTTGAGATCTTTTTTAAAGAAATCTCTACTTTAAAAGGAACTGCACCATTGCATAAAATTAGTTCAAAATTAGAAAGCTTTTACAGTAATAAAGATTTTGACAATGCTGCGAAGTTTTTAAGAATTTTTAAAAACAAGGAAGTCGATCCCAATTATTTAAAAACTATATCAATTATATCTAAAAACATAAAAGAGTATGCAGACCCTGTTCTGAACAAATCTTTTATTGAATCCTTAAGCGAATTAGAACAATTATTAAATAAAAAAATTAGAAAATAGTAAGATGGCAAAAAAAATAACTCAAAAAACTATTACTTCTAATGTTTTTAATATTTCAGAAATCAGCAAAGAAGAAGATTTTGTAGCATGCACTACTGAAATTGACGATGAAGGAAATTGTTATCACTCCGGTCTATTAATATGTTTTGAAGGCGAATTAAGATACTTTCATTATACTGGCAGAACAGTTGAACTAACAGATAATTTACCAACAAATCTTTATTTTAAAAAAATAGATTTAATTGAAGAAGAATTAATATGTTCTTTCTTATGGCATTGCGAAAAATTATCTACTGAAGCAAATCCAAAATATGGATTCATTTTTGATGGATCATACTATGATAGTAATGGAGATTATTATTTAAAAAACTCAAACTATGACATCACCACTTGTGTTGGTTTTTGTCTAAAAGTTCTAACAGGCTTTTTAAAAAATCCATATTTAGAAACTAACGACTGGGATATAACTTCACTGGAATCATTAGGTGACAAAAAAAATAAATATCTAATACACTTATATAAGCTAGCAATAACAGAAGGAATAAGTCCAGAAGAAATATTTAACAAAGACAAACTAAAAAGAATATTACCTTCTGAAATGTTTTCTACTTCTTTTTTTACAAAAATGCCTATTAGAAAAGTTGATACAGATGAGATTCTAAATTTTATAGAAATTCACTTTTTAACATTTGCAGCTTGATACAATACAAAGAACCTCTAGATCTAGAGGTTCTTTTATTTTAAATTAAATAATTTGTACCCTAAAAACAAAAAAGCCTCTACATTGCTGTAAAGGCTTTCTATTTCTAAATGAGTGGTCCCACCTGGGCTCGAACCAGGGACCACCTGATTATGAGTCAGGTGCTCTAACCAGCTGAGCTATAGGACCGGTTTAGAGGATGCAATATTACTACTATTTTTCATTCACTCCAAATATTTTAGGACTTGATTTGCATTTAATTTCAATTCAAACCCTTTGTTTTAAAAACAAGATTGATTTTCAAGACATTATTTAAAATAAAAAATGATATTTTTTTACCTGATTTCCTGGCAAAGCTCCACCAAAACTCCATTTGTATTCCTCGGATGCAGAAAAACCACCAATTTATTGTCGGCGCCTTTCTTCGGAACTTCATTAATTAACACAAAACCTTCGTTTTTTAAACGTGAAATCTCGGCATGAATATCTTCTACATCAAAAGCGATATGATGAATTCCTTCGCCTTTCTTTTCTAAAAACTTCGCAATTGGACTTTCTGGATTTGTAGCCATCAAAAGTTCGATTTTGTTTGTTCCCGTTTGAAAAAAAGAAGTCAAAACACCTTCGCTTTCTACCATTTCCTCTTTATAGGACGGAACACCCAATAATTTCTCAAACAATGCATTGGCATCGTCCATGTTTTTAACTGCAATTCCTATATGCTCTATTTTATTAACCATTTGATTTATTTTAATTGATTAACGTAAGTATTAAAATAACCGCATTCTGCAATTACATCCTGATAATATTTAGTATCTGAGTAATCCTTTTGAAGCGTTTTAAATCCGTTCCAGGCAATAAAGTTTACTTTATCATCATTTGCATCCCACCAATATCTAATGCTGTTGTATTTATTGTTATAATATTCGTTTCGTTCGCATTTCGAAATTAAATACACACATTTTGCTTTCTGCTCTTTTGTTGATGCAGCCTGCAAAGCTTTTTGATAATACATTTTTGAAATACTGCAGTCCGTAATCATCTTTTTCATGGAATCTCTAAACGAATATGGACTTGAACCATAACCTACAATAGAAATTTCATAAAAAGTTCTTCCGTTTCCAAAATGCGAGATATTATAAAATGCATTTCCTAATAACAAACTATTGGTGTAAACATCTTCGTTTTTAGCCAGCTTGTCCTGCATTTCTTTAATCGTCGTTAAGAAATCCATCTGCGTATATTTTCTTTTTTGATAAGCCGTATGATCGCAGTCGTGACAGTCTTTAATGCTTCCGTTAAACGGATTTCCCAAAAACTTATAATACTGTACAGAATCTGTCTGTTTTAAAAACTCAATCGCTTCCGGAATTTTGTTTTTAAAAGTTGCCTGAACTGCCTGAAAGTTATTGATATCTTTCAGCTTCAAACTATAAATTCCCGCCCCGATATTCTCAATTTCGGTTTTGTTTGACTTAGCCAAAAATGTTTTTATTCCCTGCAGATTCTTTTCATCATCATAAAAAGCATTTCCATCGTTCCAATAACTGTAACGCGATTCGCCAAAAATCTCGGCTAAAACTAAATTGCCTTTTTCTCTATAAAGTGTAGACAAATAACTTCTGCTCCACGAAGAAGCGTTTTGATAACGGAATTCCTCTCCTTTATATGTTTTTGGAAGTTCGTCGTACAGCCAGTTTAAATCGGCCAGGATTGTTTTTTCGTTTTTATCTGTCAGCTTATCAATTTTGTTCAGGTTGTTTACAAAACGAAGCAAACGAAGCTGCATTCCTGCCAATTCTGTTTTAGGAAGCGTTTTTGCTGCTTTATCAAAGTTCTTATCTGCATTTGCATAATCTCCTTTTAAAGTCTGTAAATATCCCAGAGACAAATCCCATAAATAAGGTCTATCTGTATTTCCTGCCGCCGAAATTTTAGCGATTAAATCTAATGCCTTTTGGTCGACCTTAACTTGATTTTCTGTTTTGCTTTCTGCAACACTTAATTTCTTTTTAGGTTTATCATCACCGGCATCCTGCTGAAATGAATTATTTATAGATTGCTCAAGTTCATTTACCAATCTTGTCGCCAAATAATTTAAATGCTCGCTTTTTGGATCTAACTCATAAATCTTTTCGATGGCCTGCTTTTCATCTTTATAATATCCGTGAACAGCCCAAAGCGCCGCTTTTTCTTTATTGTTCTTTGCCAATGTCAACGCTTTATTCCAGTCGGTTTGGTTTTTTGGATTAAAACAATAAGCCGTTACCACTCTTAATTCCGGGCATTTATCAAAAACCTGCGCATACAAATAGTTCGAAACTGCGTATTTTTTTTGTTTATGATTGATTCCTGCAACGTACGAAAGTGCGCGGTAATACAAAACGTTTTTAGGAACAGAACTTTCTGTTTTATTAAAAAAGTCAATTGCTTTTTGTTTATCGTTGCTGTAAAAACGAGCTTTCATGGTAAGAAACCAATATCTGTTTTTCAAAAAAGGATCAGACAAAGTATTGTAAACATTCTCGATTGACTGAATCATTTTAGGATCATTGAATGTTTTTGCCACAACAGGCTCGTAACTCCAATAATCTTTATTAATCGAAACCGTTTCTATTTTTTGTGCCAAATACAAAAACTCCACAAAGCTTTTTACTTTTTCATCTTTCAACGGCATTTTTTTCCCCCATTTTACAGATGCTGTGTTGTCTTTTTTATTTTTATAATAGATATGAAGGTTTGTAATTTCTTCCTTGTTCTTAATGGTGTTTTTATTATCTGAATAATAATTCAGGTTTTCATCTCCAATCAAGAAATAATTTACCGTTGTTGTATCTATTTTTCCTTTTAGATACCCTGCCCAATCTGATTTTATGTCTTTATTAAAGCGAGAATTATGCTGGGTATCAAAACCAATTCCGTAGAAAATACCTCCAGATAAAAAAAGCGGCGAATACGATTTGTCTGCAAAAGCTTCCGGAGTAAAATTAGAGTTGTACGACCCCATATAATCCCAATCGCCATCTGCGCAAGCGTAAATTATTCCGTACACAAAAAGGAAAGCTGCACTAAAACCAAGAAACAACTTGCTTAAAAATATTCTTTTCATAATTATTTAAATTGAATTCGTCTAAATCGTAAAATATAATTTCTTTTGGAGACTGCGCTTTATTGTCGTCTAAATCTTCAGCCATTTCTTTTAAATCTTCTGGAGAAATCATCTCTGTTTTAAGCAGATCATTTTCTTCATAATAAACCCCGTTTTTGTAATTAGATTGTTTTACCCTGAAAAATATTGGACTAATCTGTTCGAAATTTTTATCTTTTTTGAGTTCGCTTACATTCAATTTCGAACGCAGCCCTAAAACTTTCTGGTTTCTGATTTGAATCGCCCACGAATAAATAGGCAGTGCATAATCAAGATGAAGCGGATATTTCTTTAAACTTTTAAGATATCTTTCTGAGATTTTTCGGCTGTAAATAGAGTTTAACGAATCTGGCGCGATACTTCCCATATTATAAAACATCAAAACGCCATTATCTACATTTGGAATCTTGGTTTTCTTGAAATATTTTACCTGATGAAGCCTGATTGTTGCCGAAAGTTTTTTCTGCGAAAGCTTTTTAATTTGTTCAATAAATTTAAGATAATTGTCTTTACTATTCAATGTCCAGTCGCAGTCAATTTGAATTTCGGAACCATTAATTTTATTCTTATTATTGATTTCAGTAATTAAATGAATCGTCTTTTTTGCCAGATCTTCAACGTCCAGGTTCTTATCGAGCATTACTTTATTCTGAATAAAAACCACCGGAACAATTTCAAATTCCTCCACGTTTTCATAAAAATGAACAGGACTTACCGGAAATGGCTTTTGCGTTTGAGGGTGAAGTCCGATGTCAAAATAGCGGACATAAAGTTTGCGGACATCGTTATCTTTTAGGGTAATTCTTTCTGTTTCAGAAAACTTCAAATTAGTTTTCCAATAATAAAAAGCAATTATTGGTTTGTCATTTTTACTGCAGGCAGAAAGCAAAACAAATATTGAAACCAAAAAAATTCTTTTTATCAAAACCAAGGGGATTACATTTGAACTCAAAAGTAAGAAATTATAACGTATTGATTATTTCAAATTCAAAAAAAGAAGAAAATACAAAAGCTGTAAATCCTAATAAATGCCCAAAAAATTTCAATTAAAGCAAATATAATTGTTATTTTGTGCAATCAAATTTAAAAACCGCTATGTTGAAAAGCAAACTGAAATACATTTCATTTTTATTGGTATTACTAATGATGAGCTGCGCCAAAAGAGGCAGCATTACCGGCGGATTAAAAGATACACTGGCACCGGTTTTAGTGTCCAGCACTCCTAAAAATTTGACAACTGATTTTAAAGGAAACGAAATTACTTTGGTTTTTGATGAATACATCAAATTAAAAAACCTCAACAAACAGCTTATTATTTCTCCTCCAATGAAATATGAGCCAGTGATTACGCCTACCAATGTCAGCAAGTACATTAACATAAAACTGCGAGATACTTTACAGCCCAATACGACATACAGCTTTAATTTTGGGCAGAGTATTGCCGATAATAATGAAGGAAATGCGATCAATCAGTTTAAGTATATTTTTTCGACTGGACCTTATATCGATTCTCTAAAACTTAGCGGAAAAATTAAAGATTCTTACGCAAAAAAAGTAGACAATTTTGTTTCTGTAATGCTTTATGAGGCAAATGATAAATATAAAGATTCTGTTATATACAAAGAATTTCCGCGTTACATTACCAATACTTTAGACAGTATGCGAACTTTTGAATTTGAAAATTTAAAAGCCGGAAAATATCTTTTGGTTGCTTTAAAAGACAAAGGAAACAACAATAAATTTAATCCTAAAGATGATAAAATTGGTTTTATCAAACACTTTATAACGGTACCAAACGATACGATTTTTGAATTGGAATTATTTAAAGAAACACTTCCTTTAAAAACATTTAAACCAATACAAGTTTCAGGAAACAGAATACTCCTGCCGTATGAAGGAAAACAGGATTTTAAAACAAACCGACCTGCAATTGTATTAAAACATAATGACGAAAAATTAGAAACTATTATAACGCGTTTCCCTAAAAAAGATTCGCTTCAAGTCTGGTTTAAACCATTAAAAGCTGATTCTTTATCATTGGATGTGACTAAAGATAAGTACGAGAAAAAATTCACCTTTAAATATAAAGACCAGAAAAAAGATACTTTAAACATCAAAGCGGTTCAAAATGGTACTATTAATTTTAGAGATAGATTTACTTTAGAAACCGAAACTCCGCTGGTTAAATTTGATAAAACAAAAATCAAATTGGTCAATAAAGATTCTACTGCGGTTGATTTTACTACAGAATACGACGAGTTCGAACAGAAATTATATGTTGATTTCAAGAAAGAACCTTTGGAAAAATACAACTTTACGTTTTTCCCGGGTGCATTGACTGATTTCTATGAAAAAACCAACGATACTTTATCTTATAAATTATCGACAAAAGAACCGGCAGATTACGGAAATTTAATTCTGAATTTAAAAAACGTAAAGCGTTTCCCAATCATTGTTGAAATAACCAATAAAAATGGAGACGAAGTACTTGCAAGTGAATATTCTGAAGGAAAAACCGAAATTGAATTCAATTTAATGGTTCCGGCACAGTTCACTATACGAGTTATCTACGACGACAACAAAAATAAAAAGTACGATACCGGTAGTTTCCTTGAAAAAAGATATGCCGAAGAAGTGTTTTATTTTCAGCGTGAAATTGATGTACGAACCAATTGGGACGTTAATGAAACCATTGACTTAAGTGTTCCGTATAATCCTGACGTAGAGAAAAAAGAAGACGACAAAAAGAGAAAAGACGACGAGAAAAAACGAAAGGCTTTCTAAATTTTAATTTCGAAAACATCTTTATCGCTTAAAAAATCGAGTTTTTTTCTCGTTTCCAGCATTTCATTTTTATCTAGATCAACCACAAAAACACCTTCTGTTTCTTGTGGTTCCAGAATATAATTACCTAAAAAGTCCACGACCTGCGAATGGCCAATGTGTTCGTAATCATGATGATCTAAACCAACGCGGTTTACCCCAACTACATAGCTCAGATTTTCGATGGCGCGTGCTTTAAGCAAAGTGTCCCAGGCATTGGTGCGCACTTTTGGCCAGTTGGCAGCATATAAAAGCAAGTCGTAGTTTTCGACATTCCTCACAAAAACAGGAAATCTTAAGTCGTAACAAACCTGCAGACAGATCTTCCAATCCAGATAATCGACAATTACTTTTTGAGTGCCGGCGGTGTAGAATTTATCTTCTCCGGCCAATGAAAACAAATGGCGTTTGTCGTAATATTTAATTTCTCCTGACGGAAAAACAAACAGCATTCGGTTATAATAATTATTGTTTTCCGTAATTACCAAACTTCCTGTAATGGCGCTGTTTTTTTCCTGCGCCATTCTTTTCATCCATAAAATAGTTTCACCCTCCATCGTTTCGGCAACTGCCGATGGATTCATCGTAAAACCAGTCGAAAACATTTCTGGAAGTACGATCAAATTTACCTCAGAATCGATTTGATTTATTTTCGATTCGAAGTTTTTTCTGTTCTGCGCGGCATCTTCCCAATGAAGATTGGATTGAATTAATGTGACTTTCATATTTCAAAAATACGAATTTTCAGCCAAAATTTATTTTCAAATAAAAAAACGCATTCTGCAAAATTTTCTCAAAACACCTTTAATTACCTCATGTTTTTTGGATTATAAAAATACTTGAATAAATTTTATTGCAAAAAAAATGCATTTAATGCAAAAAAAATGCAACTGTGAAAAATAAATATATATATTTGATTCGCCAATAAAAACCAAAAAGAAAACATGAAAACCAAACTATTATGAAAACAAAGCTAATTTCATTAGTATTTATTGGGGGGATGATCCTCTCGACAAATGCAAAGGAGACTGCAATAAAAAAGCATCTCTTTGAACAAAAAAGCAATCAGGTTGAAATTACTGGCCAGGTAATTGGTCAGGACGACGGAATGCCAATTGCGGGCGCCACGGTCTATGCAAAAGGCAATAACAAAATAGCTACAATAACAGATGAATCAGGAAAATTTAGATTGAATGTTCCTGAAAACGAAAAACAAATCGTTATTACTTATATGGGTTACGGAACTTTAGAATTTACTTTAGACCGTACCACAGATTTAATTATTAAATTAAAACCTGCAGAAAATGTATTAGAACAGGTTTTAGTAACAGCATTAGGTGTTAAAAAAAGCAGTAAGTCTGTTGCTTATGCTGTAACAGAGCTTAAAGGAACTGAATTTACAAAAGCAAAAGAAACAAATATCGCGAATGCCTTAGTTGGAAAAATTGCCGGTGTTAATGTGAGCAGCACCGCAACAGGACCAAACGGATCCAGCCGCGTAGTAATTAGAGGAAACGGTTCGTTAAACGGAAATAACCAGCCGATGTATGTGGTAAACGACTTACCTATCGATAACACACAACTTAATTTACCTGGAATTGGAAACGGTCCCGGCTCAACCAGAATTAATGTGGATCGCGGAGACGGAACTTCTGTAATAAATCCGGATGATATTAAAACCATAACGGTTTTAAAAGGTGGAACTGCGGCTGCATTATACGGCGCAAATGCTGCAAACGGAGTAATCCTGATTCAGACTAAAAGAGGTGCGGTTCAAAAAGGAATTGGAGTAGAATATAATACTTCTTTTACTTTTGAAACTCCTTCTATTATCCCGAAATGGCAATACGAATACGGTTCTGGAGCAAACGGAAAAAAACCAACAAATCAGGCCGAAGCCATTGCCGCAGGGCGCTGGTCTTGGGGGGCTAAAATGGACGGAACCGATGTGGTTCAGTTCGATGGGGTAGCGCGACCTTATTCTCCTCAAAAAGATAATATTAAGAATTTCTACGAAACCGGAACGACATTTATCAATTCTGTTGCTTTATCCGGAGGAACAGAAAAAGCTACAGGACGTCTTTCTTTCTCCAATACAGATAATCAATCTGTAGTGCCAAATTCTGATTTCAACAGAAAAAGCATCAATATTGCAAGTAATGTTAATATGACAGATTGGTTAAAATTTGATGCTGTTGTACAGTATAATTTAGAAAAATCTAATAACAGAGTTACCGTTTCAGATGCCGAAGCTAACCCAAACTGGGGAACGTACATGATCGCCAATACAGTTGACATTAGAAACCTTGCCCCAGGATATGATGCAAATGGTATTGAAGAAGCATGGAATCCGGTTGCTGTAGCTACAAATCCTTACTTTGTTGTCAATAAAATTAAAAACAAAGACACTAAAAACCGCTTTATCGGGATGTTGAATGTAAAGTTGAATTTTACTCCTGAATTATTTCTTCAGGGACGAATTGGACAAGATTATACCAACTATGATTTCTTCGGATATATTCCAAAAACAACTTTAAACAATCCGGTTGGATATGCGCAGGGTCAAAAAACAAAAATATCTAACTTAAATACAGAAGCAATTCTTAATTATACTAAGAAAAACATTTATGACAATTTCTCTTTAAATGCTTTACTTGGAGTTAACTCTCGCACCACTTTAAGAGATGAAACAAGATTTGAAGGGTCGAATTTTGTGTTAGACGATTTTTACGCTATAAGCAACTTGTCTACTCTTGCTTACACGTATCCATACGGAAAAACAAAAACAAATTCAGTTTATGGTGCCGTAGATTTAGATTATAAAAATGTCGTTTTCTTAAACTTTACAGGTCGTCAGGATTGGTTCTCGACACTTTCTAAAGACAACAATACGGTATTTTACCCATCTGTTGGAACAAGTATCATTGTATCAGACATTATAAAAATGCCGGAATTTGTTTCGTTTGCTAAACTAAGAACTTCTTGGGCGCAGGTTGGAGGCGCAACTCCTGATCCGTATGCATTAAATCAATCTTTTACAATGGTGCAGGGCGGACATAACGGACAACAATTGCAAGGCCCAACGAGCACAAGAGTTCCTAACTCGACTTTAAGCCCGTTGACTTCAACCACTTTTGAAATTGGAACTGATTTAGGTTTCTTCAATAATCGCTTAAATCTTGATTTCGCATATTACAACCGTGCAACAACAAACGATATTGTAGAAACTACAATCTCAAACGCTTCAGGAGCCAATACTGCTTTATTGAATCTTGGAAAAATGAGAAACAAAGGAGTTGAATTTTTACTTAGCGGTAAAATCATCAATACAGAAAATTTTTCATGGGATGCAAGTTTCAATGGTTCGTATAACGAAAACACAGTCGAAGCACTTACCGATCAGTTAAGTTCTATTACAATGGCAACTTCTGTAAACGGATATGTTACCATTACAAGTGATGTGGGTCGTCCATACAGCATTATAAAAGGATACAAACCTCGTAAAGATGCAAACGGAAATACGGTTTACAATGTAAGCGGCGGTTCGGCTACTATTGCGCAAGGTCCGCTTGAAGAATTAGGTCAGGGAGTTCATCCTTGGGGAGCAGGTATCAGCAATGAATTTAAATACAAAAACATATCATTCAGCTTTTTAATCGACGGTAAATTTGGAGGAAGTTTATACTCTGGAACTGATTTGTACGGAACTCGTATGGGATTAACAAAATTAACCCTGGACGGTCGTGATGGTGGTTTACCAATTAAAGGTGTTGATACTAACGGAAACCCGGTGGATATGGTTATTGCTCCGGAAAACTTAAGAACGTATTATGACGGTTTAAGAAACATATCATCAACATTTGTTTATGATGCAAGTTTCATCAAATTAAGACAAATAATCTTAGGTTATCAGTTGCCAATTGAGAAAATAAAAGGATTATCAAAACTTCAGGGAGCTTCCATTTCATTTGTGGCAAGAAACTTATTCATCCTTTATAAGAAAACACCAAACGTAGATCCTGAATCTGTATTTAGTGCAGGAAACGCTCAGGGTGTAGAACAATTTGGAGTGCCAAAAACCAGAAGTTTCGGTTTAAGTTTAAATATCAAATTTTAAACTCGTTTTATCTCTAATTTTTAAATTAAAAGACATGAAAAAGTTAACCATATTATATATTGCAGGAATACTTCTAGGAAGTATGGCATCCTGTACAAATGATTTTGAAGAAATCAACACCAACCCCAATTCAGTTGACAAACCAAATCCAAATTTTGTTTTCAGTAAAGCACAGCTGGATGGTTTAAACAACAATTATTTCTTAATCAACATTTTAGAATGCGGCGGTATGATACAGCAATATGCCACATACAAAGAAGCTTCGGGTGTAGGAGATAAATATTTAAATAACGAAGTTTATTATTCGGCTTATTTTAATCAGGCATACCCAACAGGTATAAACGAAACACAAATCGTAATCGATGCTTTAAAAAACAGTCCAAACGACAGCAACCGACTTAATATTGCCAGAATCTGGAAAGCATTTTTATACCATAAAGTAACTGATTTATATGGGGACATTCCTTATTCTGAAGCAGCAAAAGCCAACAGCACACAGGTTTTCCTTCCAAAATATGACAGTCAGGAATTCATCTACAAAGATTTATTGAAAGAATTAGATGAAGCTGCTGCAGGATTAGATCCGGCAAAACCAAGTTTTGGGAAAGCTGATTTTATTTATGATGGTGATGTTGCAAAATGGAAAAAGTTCTCTTATTCGTTAATGCTTCGTTTAGGTTTAAGATTGTCTAAAGTTGACCCTGCTTTATCTAAAACATGGGTAACCAAAGCTATTGCCGGCGGTGTAATTTTAAACGGAGCAGATAATGCTATCATGAAATACACTGACGGACCAAATGATTTTAACCGAAATCCGGTTGGTTTTGATTCAAGAAAACAAGATTTTACAGCAGGATCTTTTGGACAGAAAAATGTAGAAGGCGGTAAATTAGCCAAAACATTTATTGATTTATTACAATCAACTGCCGATCCCAGAATCAGCGTTTACTCAGGAGTTTGGCAGGGAACAGCTCAAAATACAAGTCTTGCGGTTCAAAAAGGTTTTCCTAACGGAACAAAAACAGCTCCAACAGCTGCAGAACAAGGAACCTATTCTGAGCCTAACCAAAGTACTGTTTTTAAATATGATGCACCGCTGGTTTTAATCAGCAATGCCGAAACTAATTTATATTTAGCCGAAGCTGCTGCAAGAGGATGGTATACTGCTGAAACAGATAAAGATTTATATGAAAAAGGCGTGAAAGCTTCTTTCTTAAACATGGGAATTTACGGTGCAGCTTATACTATTCCGGATGCAACGGTATATTTAACCGCAAATCCGTACAATGCTGCAGGATCATTTGATGCAAAAATGAATCAGATTCATACCCAGATTTACATCGCATTATTTGTAGACGAGCAGGAAATTTATTCTAACTGGAGAAGAACCGGATATCCTGTTTTAACTCCTGTAAATTTCCCTGGAAATGTTACAAACGGCACAATACCAAGACGTTTAAAATACTCAACCAGCGAATATTCAGTGAATTCAGCTAACTTAGCAGAAGCAGTTAAGCGCCAGGGCGCAGACACTTTTACAACAAGAATCTGGTGGGATAAATAAAAATAAAAAGATAAATGAGCATTTTAATTCTTACGGCATGCATTGCGTTTTTAATCATTCAAATAGCTTGGCTTAAAATCAATCCGTTTATTGCCTTTATCATAACAGCTTTATTAGCAGGTCTATTTTTAGGCCTGCCAGTAAGCACTTTGCCGCAAACTGTTCAAAAAGGTTTAGGCGAAATGTTAGGATCTATTACATTGATTATCGTTTTCGGAACTTGTATTGGTAAACTTACCGTTTCATCAGGTGCAGCCAATGTCATTGCCAAAACAGTTATGGGATGGACGGGCAGAAAATACGTTCGACTCGGCTTAATGATTACCGGATTTATTGTTGGGATACCTCTATTTTATAGTGTTGGATTTGTTTTGTTA
>Ga0157370_10003199_pt1 | contig 19364 bp, 24 predicted proteins | sample C35metaG_FD_113463 | JGI IMG/M metagenome (GOLD analysis project Ga0157370, IMG submission 113463) | Corn rhizosphere microbial communities from Kellogg Biological Station, Michigan, USA - C3-5 metaG | ecosystem: Host-associated > Plants > Roots > Rhizosphere > Soil | place: USA: Michigan...
GAAACCACACCCCGGTCTCGGTCCGTTCATAGCGGAAGTTGCGCAGTGCGCGGGCAAACTCGGCTTTCCAGTTACGCATGTCGGTCACCATTTGCCCTTGGGGCACGTTGATTTCAGGAACTTCGTCTTGTTCGCCAGCGGGCAGCCGCACGCCTTGCAGAACTCGGTTTTCACCACCGGCACTTCGCCGTGGTGCTCGCACGCGCGGCAGATCGCCAGGCGCTGCGCGGTCACCTCGGCCGGCGCCTGCGCGATCGCTTCTTTCAGGTTCATGGGCCGGCCTGGATCACTTCGGCCGACACGTGGTCGCCCATCGCCAGACCGCTGGTCTTGCCGCCACGACCGCTCACCAGGTAGCGGCTCAGGCCGCCCTGCTGCACGAAGCCGGCGGCGGCCTGGTCGTAGATCGGGTACACGAACTTGTCGGTCAGCGGCACCACACCGCCCAGCATGCCGGCGTACGGCACGCCATCGGTGCCGGCCCACAACGGCGTGGGTGTGGTCACGCCGTCCATGTGCAGCACCTCGGCTGGCAGCATCGCCATGGAGCCCGGTTGTGCGCCGGCGGCGCAGGCCACTGAAAGCGTGGTGGTGTCGATGCTCTCGCCCTGCAGCACGTACACCCGCTTTCGCGTGGCCACGTACAGCACGAACTGCGGGCTGTCCGGCGCCGCGATCATCGTGATCTCGTCCGGCAGCGTCAGGCTGTTCTGCGTGGGGCGCCACAAGCCCGGGTACAGCGCCTGTGACCACACCAGCCGTCGACCCATCGCACCAATCAGCCGACCGGCTTTTGCCAGCAGGTGTGTCGCCGGCGGAAACGGTTCGAGGAACTGCGTCGCCAGCAGCTTGCCGCGCTGGCCGGCGCCAATCACCGCCGCCGCCGCGCCCGGCGCCACGGTGGTGGCGTGGAACAGCTCGGTGCCGTTCGCCGACGTCACGTAGATCCGCGCGGCGGTGGCCAGGCCGTCGCCGCTCACCGGCACGCCGCTGATCTGGATGCCGCCGCCTTCGGGCACGTCGACATACTCGGTTTCCGGCGCCCCACCCTCTTCGCCGAAAGCGTTGGTGAACGTCATGCTCACGCCGTAGCGGCCAGCGAACAGGCCGCCCGTAGCTGCAGCAGCGACGCCGAACGCCGGTAGCGGCGTCTCTACGCCCCAGCCACCCGCCGTGCCCAGCAAATCCACGCGCCCGGTCTGCACGCCGTTCGACCAGAACGCATGCCGGCCGATCACCGCGTAGCTCAACCGGCTGCCGTTCAAGCCTGTGGCCAGCGACGACAGCGTGCCGTCTTCATCCAGTCGATACAGACAGCTGGCATCCGCCACCAGACCGAACGTCAGCAGCGGGTGGTCCCACAGCGAGTGCGCGCCTGGCAGGTCCACCCACAGCGAGTAGCCGTCACGCAGGCCGCCCACGCCGTTCTCGTCAATCTCGACGTTCTCGGCCTTGCGCACGAAACCCGCATCCAGCTCCGCCAGGTGGCTGCGGTTGTCCACCCCACCCACGAACGACAGATGCACCCGCCCGTCCGGCAAGCCACGGCCGGAGAGGTTTAGTGGGTCTGCCATGGGTCAGCTGGTTCCCGCAAACACCACACGTGGACTAACCGGCGTCAGCACATACGCCTGCGCCGCTTCGGGGAGATCGCCGATGAAGTTGAGATGCCATCCGGCAATCGGTGCAGGCGGATCGGCCTCGTCATACAACGTGCCTATCGGATCGAGCGCGTGCACGAGGCTTGCGGTCTGCCATCCGTAGGAGGCGTCATAGAAATCAGCGAGCGCGGTTTGCGCCGTGGCCTCATCGGGGAATCGCAGAAAGGTGGTCATGCGGTGAGCCTCTGCAATTCGCTTCCCGGAAGCTGGCGGCGCAGGTAGGTGAGTGACTTGATATGCCCTGTGAGATATGCGGCTCCATTATCTCGGTTGCCTATACCAAGTGCAGGCGATGAAGGTACAACCGCCCCTCCAGTTGATCCTGCCAGCGCCCCGTTTTGCGCAACGATCAGTGAGCCGGAAGCATAAGAAAAGGCGCTTCTTGCAGAAGAACCGTAAATGCCAGTTCGGTTGACTGCGGCGGTAGTTACTCCCGCTGAATTCGTAAAAGTAGTAGCCGGTCGATGCGACATCTTATTGTTAAAGTCCGTATATATGTCTATCAAGCCGGCATTCGTAATGAGACCAACTGCCATGTCGCCGAGCAAAATGAAGGTGCCTGCAACGCTGCTATAGATGTTGAAGAAATTCGCAGACGTTATCGTTGCCACATCCGCACTGCGCGTCACCGCCGCACTGGTTGTCGGAATGTACGAAGTGGCGAAGGCGCCCGTTTCAAATTGTGCTCCCCACAGGTAAATCCCGTCTGTCCCATTCCCCGTATAGCTGAACGTGAATGGATTTCCATTCGCGTTTTGCGCAACAAAGACAGCCCTCGTTATAGTCAACGTATCTGTCGTATATGAACAGACGCAACGATAAATTCCGCCACCGACCGCCGTTATGGACGCAGTCCCCACGGTGAATCCGCTGCCTGAAACAGTAGGTGCTGTCGCCACTAAACCGTTCAATAAATCGAAGACCGCATAAACTCCATTTATAGACCCGCTGTCGAGGCGGAAACCTAGAAAGTTTACGGAAGAGGCTTTCGCGTACACCGAGCAGGTGTAGGTGATACTGGACGCCGCCTTCGATACCGACTGTAAAACGTTATGATTTGCCGCCGTCGCCGAAGGAACTACCAAGTCCATCGAAGTCGTTCCATCAGGGGCGGTAGCTGTATTCGCCGAGACCGTTACACTCGATTTATTCCAAGCAACATTGTCTATCTCGGCCGATCTAAGAGATATATTCGTTCGTGCCTCCTCGATCAGCAGCCCGAGATAGCTACCAAGTCCGTCGTACTCGTAGCGTGGCGCGTTGGCCGCCGCCGTCAGGAGCGTGCCAGCTGGCCCCATGTAGGTCGCGGTAGAGGCGCGCGCGAACGAGACAGCCGGATGCAAGCGCCCCGGCTCGACGATGTTCACGCGGTCGCGCGAGTGGAGTGTGCTCAGGGCGAGGCTCATGCGTACACCCCGCTCGGGAAGACGGCCACGGTGCCAGCGCTGTCGATAGCGAGGCCGATGGATTCCACGGCGCCAGCGGCAGAGCTATTTACCCATGCTCCGCCCGGCGTGTTGATCGCCGTGGCTGGCGAGGCACAGGTGTATGGTCCGCCCGATGCGGCCTGAATCACCTTGATGCGAATTTCCGCCACGGTGCCAGCGGCCGGGAGGTTGTTGAACACCCAGCTCGTGACGTTGGCCGAGAGCGTCAGGACGTAGACCTCAGCGCCGGTCGTGACGTTGATTGTCGCGACACCAGATACAGGCGTGAGTGTGGCGACGGGACGGTTGAGGCTGTTGCCTTGCAGACCGCGGATACCACCGGCGCCGATGAACGCACCGCTGTTGATCGTGGTCGCCGGCGCCGCGTTGCCCAGATAGCCCAGGTTGGTCAGCACGACGTGCGTGGTATCTGTGATCGAGCTGACGGTGTAGTAGCCGCCGGTAGCCACGTACAGCGCCTGGCCCGGCGTCATCCATGCGGTGTTGACCACCGTGACCGACACCGTGGCGCCGCTGGCCGGCTGCGTGAAATTGGCCGTGGTCGTGGTGGTGGCTTTGGAGGACTGCGCGGAGGCGGCCGCGTTCGCGGCGCTGGTCGCGGCGGCCGACGCACTGTTGGCGGCGTTGGTCGCACTGGTCGCCGCGTTACTCGCTTGCGTCGTCGCCGTGGTGGCGCTGCCCGACGCACTGGTCGCGGAGCCCGCGGCAGCTGTGGCGCTCCCAGCGGCAGCCGTCGCTGACGTCGAGGCGTTATTGGCTTGAGTTGTCGCGGTGCTGGCGGAGCTGTCGGCGGCGCTTGCCGAGGTCGCGGCGTTGCCGGCCTGTGTCGTTGCCGTGGACGCTGACGCCGCCGCGTTCGTCGCTGACGTGGATGCGTCCGATGCCGACCCAGCGGCGGCAGTGGCCGACGTCGATGCGTCATCCGCTTGGGTGGTGGCAATACCCGCCTGCGTCGTGGCGGCCGCAGCTTGGTCCGTGGCTATACCAGCTTCGTCGGTTGCTGTATTGGCAGCTGATACGGCAGCGCTGGCTGCGCTTGATGCGGTGGAAGCGGCAGTTACCGCGGCACTGGAATCACTGCTTGCTGCTGCCGCGCTGCTGGCCGCAGCGGCTTGGCTGGCAGCCGCCGCATCGGCCGCAGCCTGGGCTTCCGGTGTCACATCACCGATATCGCCCTTGTCACCTTTCGGACCTTTGTCACCTTTCGGCCCTTGCGACGTCACGAGCTCCGGCGGCGGCACCACTGGCGACACCATAGCCAGGTCAATCCCGGTCGAGTTGTAGGGAACGAAGATCGCATAAGGCTTTCGCCCGCCTGCGATCCGCTCGTACACCGTGTACGCCCACTGCGTGTTTGGCCACACCATATCCGGATCGTTGGTGGACGGCAGGTCAACACTGAAATGCCCATCCACATCAAGCGACGCGACGATTTTGCGCGGCACCACAATCACCCCGTCGATCACCACCACTTGCGGTGAAATAAACACCACGCTTCCCGCGCAAGGGGACCCCGTTCGATCCACGAACGTGCCCGTCACCGGCACCATCGCCCAGTCAGCTGGAAGGCTCATGCCTCATCCTCCAGCACCAGGGATTCTTCCCACGTGATGCCGAGCGGTACCGATGGGCTGTAGCTGCCGAACTGGCGTGCCATTATCGAATCCCGCCGTAAGGGGTCTTCCAGCTTCGGCCTTCGGCCTGCATGCGCATCTGCTTGGCGCTCGGACGTTCTCCGAAGCGCTGCGTGAACAGCGCAAGCGCGTCACCGGCGCGGGCCGACACGTTTGCTTCTGCGTCGATACCTGCCCATGCCCGGTACAACAGCCAGTCCACGAGTCCGTCGTGGTGCATCAGTGGGATCTCTGGCTCATCGGACTCATCCACCAGGTCCTCCACCGGTAGCCGATAGACCTCGAGGTTGAGGTAGCTGTAGTAGGGCGTCGGGTCGTAGGTGGCATCGGGGGTGCCGTAGATCTGCAGGGTGTTCCCGTCCACGCTGTACATCTTCACGTGGCTTCCCAGGCCGAAGTCGTCGGTCCATCCGATGTCGTTGCCATAGTCGCGGCACCGGCGGAACCTGGCCCTGGCATTGGACTGGTCGACGCGATCAAGACAGTGCCTGCGCCACCCCGGGTACTGCGCACTGCGGTCCAGCCACACAGTGCCCACGTCAATGACCAGCGGGTTGAGCTGGTAGCTGGTCACGCCGGCGGCCAGTTGAACTTTGCACACACTTGGCTTGGTGCGGTCGAAGATCAGCTTGGCTCGGATGCACGCCTCGCGCTCTGCCTCGTTCGTCCATGCCAATACGTCATCATGTTCGTAGACATAGGGCTGGGCGTTATCGCTGGCCCTCTGACGAAATGCGGCTTCGAGCGCGGCGGCATCCACGGCGGCGGCCCTTACTGCGCCGCTTCTTCGTTCAGCTCGCCCCACGCGGCGAGGATGTCGCCTTTCGTGGCGGTGAAGCCGGACTCCTTGTTCACCGCCGACACCTTTGGGATGCCGTCGTTGGTGAAGTCGGTGGTGTCATTGCGGTCCAGCAACGCCTTGATCGCCTTCTTGATCAGGCCTTTTTCATCGTCCTGGCTCACGGCATTGTGTGACGGCTTGGTGATGTGCTCGGTGGCGGTGACCGTGCTGCTATCCACCTCGCACCCTGCATGCAGCGCAGCTGCATGCAACATGGGCGGCAGCTCGCGCCACTCGGGACCGACCACGGCGCAATGGCCTGCGGTGGTCCTCACGTGGATGTTCGACGCGTCCGGATAGGCCGGGTTGTGTTCGATCGGGCTACGGTATTTCATGGTTCACCTCGAAAAATGGAGTGGCCGGCCAACGCCGGCCACTCTTGGCAATCACCAACGGCCCAGGATCAGGAGAGCGGGACGGCCGTGTTAAGGTCACGCGTGCTCGGCAGGTCGCCCACGGTGAAATCGCTGCCACCCGGGTAGCAGTAATCGATCTCGAGATACCCACGCAACGCGGTGTCGGCGGTGCCGACCATGGCGCGCGTGACGCCCAGCGTCTCGCCGGTCACTACGGTGATGGCAGTCAGTGCCGTCATGCCGGTGGCCTTCAGCGTGGTGGCTGCCAGATTGCGCGCGGGCGTGCCTACGACACCGAAGGCCAACGTGTCCGTGGTGCCCGCATTGGACGCGGTATCCACGACCAGGTTGCCGCTCAGGATGCGCGCGTTGTTGGGGAGGACCAGGGCCGGCTTGAAAACGCCGTCCACAAAGTCGGTGTTGTCGAACTGGATCAGCGCAATGCGCCGATATTCGCCGGAAACTTTCATGATGCACCTCGAAAAGAAGGGAAGGGATGGCGATGGAAGGTGCCGTCCTTGGCAAGGCCGCGCGTGAAGCCGCGAATCAGATCGCGGTGTCGACGCAGATGCGGTTGAAGTCTTCCAAGGTGTTGGTGAACGGGTCGGGGAACTGCGGCTGCAAGACACCCATCATCTTGCGCACCGCGATACCCTTGACGTTCTCGTAGTCGTCCATTTCCTCCTTCCACATCGGAATCTTGAGGTCGGCGAACGCCAGCGCCTGCGCGCCCAGCAGCAGCGAACGCGAGCCGTCCACCGTGCCAGAACTGCCCCACTTTGCACCCGATGCCGCACCCAGGGTGTTGTAGATCTTGTTGAAGTCCTGGATCACCAGGCCGCTCATGGTCACCGTGGCGTTCTGGAACAGCGGGTTCTGGGAACCACGCACGCCACCCTGCACGACGCTGGTGCGGAAGTCCGCGTCCTTCCAGAACGCCGCCAGCACTTCCGGCGTGGTCAGAAACACCAGGTATTCCTTGCCACCTTCGCGAATCGGCTTGATGCGCCGGCGCTTGGCCAGTGCAGCCAGGCCCGGCAGCATCGCGTAGCTGGCCACGTCGGTGGCCGCCACAGCGGTGGTGTCGCCCTGCTTGAACGTCTTGCTGGTGCCGTCCCAGCGAACATGCCGGTTCAGCGACGGCGCGCGCACGTTGGCCGCATAGTCCAGCCCGGTCCACGGATCCTGCCCGGCCGGCGTGATGCGTGGCGAGCCATCCAGGTTGAACGCGTAGCTGATGCCCGACGCGGTCAGGATCAGCTGATCCTCGGTCGTCTCGGCCATCCAGCGCCCCAGGATGTCCTTGGCCTCGTCGCGGGTCTGGATCACCGCCTTCTGCTCGGCGAGCTCGCCCTTCGTCACCACACCATTACGGATCTGGTCGAAGGTAACTTCCTGCCACGCGCTGGACAGGTTGCGCTCACGGCCACGCAACTGGTTGTCGCCGGTCACGCCGCCGCCGTAGATGTCAGCCACCAGGCGAAGCATCGCGCCCGTGGTGCCCTTGTCGTTCTGCGTCAGCTCGGTGACGTGTTCCACGATGGCGTTCTGGCCCTTGCCGAGCCAGCCATCGAAGAAGAAATTGTCGCGAAACGCCTGATAGGACGCATGACCCCAGGCAACGCGGCCCTTGGTCTGCTGTGCTCCGAAATCGTTATACATGGTATGTACCTCAAGAATGGATGGCGGGAAAGTCGTTGCTGACCCTTCACGCGGGTCTTGCGGAACCACGGCGATGACGTTGCCGAGCGACGCCGAAATCCCTCGGTCGGGGCGTGCCCTTGACGCTCGGCACGCGAAGCTGATCCACCGTCTCGGTGAGCGAAAAACGTCCCGCTAAAACGCCGAAGGCCCGCATGTGCGGGCCTTCTTCAATCTCTGTTTGTTGTGGTCAGGCGCTGGCTGGCGTCTTGCCAAGCAATTCGTCGCGCTGCGCTGGCGTCAGCTTCCGCCACTCCGCCCGACTGATGTTCTCCACGTCCTTGGTGCCATCCGAACCGCGGGCGCCAACCCCGCCTGCTGGCATGGCCGGCAATGAGCTCGCACCAGCCGCCGCGCGGGCAGCCGCCTCACGGCGTTCCCGCGCCACGCGCTGCTGCGCTGTCTCGGTCGTGGTCGACGGCGTACCGCCGAATGCCACCTCAACGCGATCACGCGCTTCCTGCAGCAGTTCGTCGTAGCCGATCTTCCCTTGATGCTCTGCGGACACTTCCTTCAGCGCCTCGTTCAGCGCCGCAATGCGAATCGGCGTCTGGTACACCGCGTTGGCGGGGTCCGCGTTGAACTTGGCTGTCGCGGTAGCCCACTGCTCGGCATCGGTCTGTGCCATGCGCTCGCTGTTGCGCTTCTCCACTTCGGCCAGCGCCACCGCCACGGCCTTGTCGATGCCCTGCTGGCGCAGATCCCGCTCCAGCGGCTTCAGCAATGCGCGCTTCTCGGCATCGTCAATGTCGCCGTTGTCGTACTTCTCGATCACCGCTTCAATCTCGGCGTCGATGTCGCGCTCCGGTTGGCGTGCAGCTTCCGCCTCGGCGGCGCGCTGCGCCGCCTCAATCTCGTCCAGGCGGGCGCGCAGGGCATCACGCTCGGCGGCGGTGTTCTTTTCTTTCGCCACCACCTCGTTGAGCCGCGCCCGGGGGATCTGCTGGTCGCCCTTGTTCTTCCCTTCGTCGGCAGCGGCATCGTCGGTGGAACCCGGAGCGTCCGCTTCGCCGCCCTCTTCCGACGCCGGCACGTCGACCGCCGGTGTATCCACCATCACCTTTGGTTCTTCGCCAAACAACTCCGGATTGCTCTCGCGTAGGTTGCCAGCGCGAGCGGCAGTCACGGAATCATCCAACAGTGTTTCGTCGGTGGCTTGGGTGTTCAGTTCGTCGCTCATTGCGGGTTCTCACCTGTCGTGTTTTTGGGTGGCTGCAAACTGGTCAGTCCGGCATCCACCCCCACCCCGGGGTGGTCAGGGGCCAGTGGATGCGTGCTGGCCGGCGGTGGTACGCCACTGGCCTGGAGAGGGGTCTCAATCACTGGAGCGGCGTCGTGGTCGATGCCGCCCGCGCTGCGGTACAGCGCATCGGCCAGCTTGGCGATCGGCGGGTCGGCCACCACCATCTGCGCCACGCGGCCAGCACTGAACAATGCCTCGGTCGTCTGTTGCACCATCTGCGCCTGCAGCAGCTCGGCGCGTGCCTTGGCCAGGCCGGAGTCGCTGGTAGCCTTGTCCGTCAGCGCGTTGTTCAGCGCCGCTTTCGCCGTTGCCACCGGGTCATCGGCCTGCTGGGACTGCTGGTCCTTGATCGCCTGGGCAATTTCCGCCTTGTCCGGCAAGGTTGAATAGCGCAGGACCACGCTGTCCGGGATCGCCACGCCCATGTCCTTGCGCATGGACTTAATCTGCTCGAACTGGCTGTTGTCGAACGTCACCTGCATCGGCTGCTCGGTGATGGCGATGTCGTACTCACCCACCGTCATGTCGTGCAGGATCGAGCCGTCGGGCTGTACCTGGTTCACAGTCAGCGGTGTCTGCCGGTCCACGCCGAACTGGTCAATCTCGGTCACGCGTACGGTGCGCTCGTCCAGCATGAATCGCTGGATCAGCTTGCGCACACGATCACCTACCATCCGGCGCGTCTGCGACAAGCGCCACAACGGGATGGCCAGCTGCTGCTGGGCAGCGAACTGGCGGCTCTGGATCGCCACGCCGCTCATGTCCGAACTTCCACCGCCCATCATGCTTTCGTTGAACCCAGTGGCGCGTTGAATGCCCTGCGCGCCAAACTCGATCATCTTCTCCAGGCCAGTCGGCATCGCATTCGGCTGGATCTTTGTCAGTGCCGGCGTGCCCTTCTTGCGCACGATGACCAACCCGGTCTGCGAGCCTTTCTGTTCCAGCTGTTCCGGCGTCATGTTGATCAGCTGCTCTTCTTCCACATCCCAGCCGCCATTCGCCGAGCTGTTCACCACGTGGGCATACTGGCTGACGAACTTGTTCGTCATGTCCTGCGGGCTGATGGCGTTGTCCACCAGGCCGCGGGTACGTCCACGCCGGAAGTACGGGAAGTACGGCACCACCGAGAAGTTCTCGTAGGGCACGATGTCGTTGTAGAGCACAGCATCGGGTAGCACCGTCTCCCAGCGCACCCGCTTGATGCGGCGCTTCGACACGTAGGCGCCCTGGGTGATCGCTTCGGCGATCATTTCCCGCGGCAGCCCATCCATCACCCGCAGGTCGCCGGTGCGGTACTCAGCCACCAACGTGTTCTGCATTTCGAAGCTCTGGCGCTCGATGACTAGGTATCGCACCAGCGTGCCGCTGATCCGGTAGCTGATGCCTGCGCCGTAGCCGCCGTAGCCGTTGAAATACCCCATCGGGTCGCCGAATGACGCTCGCGGCACCGTAATGTCCACGTCGCGGTTGCCTGAGTATCCACACTGGTGGGCATGCGCAGCTGCCATCGCTGCCGCTTCCTTGCCATACAGCCCTTCAATCTGCCTCGCCGTCAGCCATCGGCTGATTTCCACGTCACTCCATGTGTCCGGGTCGTAGCCCGTCGCGTCCGGGTCAACACCCACATCCATGGGGTCTAGCGATGTCGCGGCAATCTCGCCGTGCGTGTTGGTCTGGTAGTCCATGCGGATGTCGAAGAACCCGCGCTGCTGGATCAAGCCATCCATGAACACGTCGGACTCGTGGTCGCGGTAGTTCGTGTTGTCCAGACAGTGCTTGGCGTACTTGCTGAACACTTTCGCCAGCATTTCGTCCGTGCCCTGCCCGACCGGAAGGTACGCAATATCCATGCGGTTGGCGATCTGATAGCCACCCGCCGCGTTCACCGCCGGCATGATGTCGTTGATCTCATGCACTGGCCGGCCTTCGCTCTCCAGTTCCAGCCGATCCAACTCACGCCATTGCAACCCGCCACCCAGGTAGTAATCCTCGTTCAGCCGGGCACGCCTACAGAAGTCATCGTGACCACGCGTTTTGATCTCGGCATGGCGCGCGAATACATCGCGAGCGATCACGAGGTCATTGTTGGTGTCGGTCATCGAATCGGTTTCTCAGGCGGTGGCCGCGTTCCGGCGCTTGGTCCGTGAAAGCAGGTTTCGCTTCCACTCTGGCGTGGCTTGTTCGGTTATCTGACGGATCGGCTCGTAGTCCTGGCCGAAGCCGCGCAGCGCGTCGGCGTAGTTCGAAGACCAGTCATGCACCGGCTCTGTCGAGTACGAGCCCAGGTTTTGGTCAAAGCGGAAGTGGTACGCATCGAGCGCGGCAATGCCGTCGGCGCAATTCACCTTGTCGAAGTAGGCCGTCGCCATGCCGGCGCGCGTCTGGTTGATGCCGGTGATCTTGCTCGGCGTCACCTTGCCCACTTCAAAGCGCTGGCCTGGCAGTAGCGCCTCCAGCAATTCCTTGTCGTTCTTGCCCTGCGCCTTGCGCGATCGGTGGGCGCCGTCGTGTGGCAGGTAATGTGTCTTGTACGTGTAGCCGAACTCGGCAGACAGTCGTTGAAGCTCCGACGCGTAGTACTCCAGGCCCACACCGCTGTTCTCGAAGCAGCGCAGGAAGTGGTTGGCCGGGCCTACCTGCTGGTGGAACCAGATCGCGGTCGTGTCGTTGTAGCCCAAGTCCCAGAACGTGTTCACCGGGAACGCTGGGTTGAACGACACCGCGCAAATGCGGCCCTCGTTGCGGGCCTTCTGCATCTGGTTGACGTAGACCGCACCGCGTACCCGGTTACCGATCCACTTACCCTCAAGCAGCGCCTCGACCACATCGGGGTCATCCTGCATCTGCAGGATTTCACGGTAGCCGGTACCGCGCAGGTGCGGGTTGTCCGACAACCTGGCTGGGATGAAGGTGCGCGTTATCTCGCGCTCCTGCTTCATCCAGCCGCCGCGGCCGTCCTCCACCTCCATCTGCACTGGAACGGCGATCCGTGTGCCATCACCTTCCGGGGTGATCCCCCAGCGCTCCATCACCCATTTCTGCCCCGGACCGTCCGGGTTGGTGGTGGCGCGCATGTACTTCGGCAGTGACTTGTCGGTGCTGCGGTTGCGAGTCATCAGGTACTCGTAACCCACGCTCGACGCCCACAACGTCAGCTCGTCAAAGCCGATCCAGTTCCAGGCCCGTTTGTACTTGAAGCGGTCCTTGTCGTTCTGCATGTAGCCGAACTGGAACTTTGCACCATGCGGTGTGGTGAAACGATGCGACACCTTGTCGTACTTCAGGCCCCGGCCGATGAACTGCGGCCACAGGTCAGCAGCACGATCAATCAGCTCTTCCAGCTCCGGGTAGCTGCGCCGGAAGATGATCGCGCGGTGGTTCGGGTTGCGATGACCCATAAAGGGCAAGCACCACCCATCGATCAGCAAGGCATCGCTCTTGCCGCCACCCACCGCACCGCCGTACAGCACCTCGTAGTCGTCGCACTCGAGGAACAACGACTGCCTGTCCGTCGCCTCCCAAACGCACGGCCGCTGGATCTTCGCCGGCGGTGCCGCGATGGCTGGTTTAGTCAGCTTCACCGGTGTGCTTCTTCTTCGCCGGGATCAGCACGAAACCCACTGCATCCTCGTCATCGTCAGGGTCATCGGTGGCGCCCACCTTGAACCGCTGCGCCAGCATGCCGATGTGCTTGGCCACGTTCACCAGGGCATCGCCTTGGCTGTGTGTCTTGATTTCCAGCCCGTGCTGCGTGGTCTTCACGCCGGCGTACAAAAGCTTCGCCTTCGGCGACAGATCCCGCGTGTCCTTGGCGATGACCTGCTCAATACCTGAGCCCCAGCACTCCGGGCACTCGTTGTTCGGGTCGTTCCGCGGGTCAAACCCGATCCCACCTACCTCATCGGGCTTGCGCGGCCTTACCTGTCCATCGCCATCTTTGGCCTGCGCCTTCTGGTCTTCGTAGTTCGCCAAGGCATTACGAAGTTCCAGCGCAGTCCACTGGTAGTGATGCTCGAAGCCCCAGCAATACCGGCAACACGTGCGGTGAAGTTCAGTCAGTTCGCGCGGGTCAGCCGTAGCCACTGCCCACCAACGCTCGAGCACCTTGTCCTGCGTGATACCCGTCCTTTCTGACCGCTCTTCCATCGCCTTCGCAACAGCCGCCTGAACCTCCGGCGTGGCCAGCAAATCAGCAGCTTGTGTCCTGGCCGACTGCGGGCTGTAACCCACGCGTATCGCGGCCTGCCGACCATTCAGGTCGACCAGGTACTCCTTCACGAACAGGTCCACGCGGGACACTGTGTTGTGTCCCTTCTCACCCTTCTTCTTTGGTGCCACAGCTCGCGGCTTGGGCAGCACCTTGGTCTTCTTCTTCGGCGCAGCTTTGGCTTTTGCCTTGGCGACCGGGGCTACTTTCGCCCTACCAACAGCTGTTTTACCTGCCTGATTTTTCATGTTCGGATTTGGCGGGCTGGCGAGCGTAGGCCAACAGGGCCAAGCGAATCGCCACAACCAGCGGTTTGAACCTCGGATATTTCATGGTTACCTAGCGCACCGAAGCGCCTGCGACCGCAGCAGGCGGTATTGCTGCCCGTCGAGCCGCTTGTTTGTGGCCAACTGCCGGGCCCGTGCGTTCCGGTCCAGTTGTTGGTAGTCGGCCGGCAAGCCAGTCAACTCAGGCGCGAACGACGCGAACGTCACCTTCGTGCACTCAGCGGGCGCCGGTGGTTCCGGCAGCTGCGGGATCTGCACCGCGGGCTGCAGCGTTGTACAGCCGTACAAAGTCATCGCTGCCAACAGGGTCATCAGGGCAATGAATCGCAGCCACAGACGGCTGCGCCAGAACAATTGCTGGCGTGGGTAAACTGAAAGTCGCACGGTCGATCTCCTGCTGCAGCTTGTCGCCGGTGGCGCGGATGCCGACCTGCTCGGCGCCAAGCGCGATGCTCTTGCCTTGTTCGGCCACCTGACCAGCATGCTGATCGGCAGCCTGCTGCTTCACACCAGCAATCACCGTCTGAGTCTCGGCGCGGGCGGTCTTTGTCTGGCCGGCCTCTACGCTGACGCCCTTGGCGTGCCAGCCGAAGGCAAAGCCGATCGCCAGCGCCAACACGATGGCCAGCGCTTCGTAGGCAATACGTGGCATCAGCTCACTCCCGGCGGGAAATCAGCGCGAGCTGTGCAACATGATTGAACAGGCCGGCAATTCCATGCCTGTCAGAAACCCTGCCCCAGCCATAGAAAATCGGTTCGAACGCTTCGGTCACCAGCACCGTATACGCGGCCGTCGGAAGAACCTCGCCGCGTTCAACCTCATCAGCCAGTCGACGCAGCTGGCCAGCAATGTCAATCAGTCCTGGCTTGTCTCTGAAATTGACCACCTTCAGGTCGACGCTCACGCCTTCACCTCGGTCACCGTGACCCGCACCGGCACCACGTCATACGCCGGCCGGTGTGGCTGGCGAATTCGCATCTGCCGGCGCAACTCCAACGCTTCGCGCTCGGTGTCGCACACCGTGGCCAGCGCGATCTGTTCCGTGCCCTGCTCGCGCAGCGCCCAGCCGGCCCACTCAAGTCCGTCGGTGTACACGATCATGGTTACTGGATCTCTCCCAGGCACAGCTGTCGTTGCCATGCCCGCCGATCAACGATGCCGTAACAGTTGTTTGCACGGATCGCGCAATCCTTGCCGCCGGCGTAGCGCCATAGCGGTATCTGATTGCACGCCTCCTTGTGCTTGCCGGCGTTGAGCAGCCTCACCGCGGTTGACCCGCAGAAGTTGCCCGTGCCGATGTTGTAGGCGAAGTTGCCCCAGGCCTTGACCTCATGGAACGCGAACTCACCCGTCGCGCAACGGCCCATGTAGCCGAGCATGCGCGTGACGTACTGCGTCTCCAGTTGGTCGCACTCGGCTGGCGTGTACGTGCGGCCAGGAACGACTTCCGGCCCGGTGATGCCCGCACAAACCGTCAAGACCTTGCCGAGCGCATCCCAGTAAGGGACATACTTGCGACCTTCGTGCAACGGCAGCGCAGCCACGATCGCAAGGATGACGGCCAGCGGCACTGCAATCAGCTTGACCTTGCCTGGTGGAACGTTAGGCGCCGGCACTGTCGGTATCGTCCGGCCGGTTACGCCATGGCTTGATGATCTTCGTCCAGACGAAGTTGCCGATCATCAGCGCGGTGTAGATAGACGCCAGCACGTACGAAAGCGTGTCCCATCGAAACCCGGCAAGCGACGTCGCGGTGAATACGGCCGTTGGCGTCAGCTTGATGACATCGGTGACGTGATCAGTCATCGGGTGGCGTCCTTGAAAGAATTGCGGCGAACGGGTGGTGTTGCGTATCTCAGCGGTGGCCCGGGGAACAGGCCTGGCCAGGGGTTGACCATGTGCACCACAGCGCGTCGCTGCCTCACGGCAGTGAACTGGTTGCGCGTACAGCCGGCCGCAAATTGGTAGCGCGAGTCGGACTTGAACCGACAACCTCCGGGATATGAACCCAGCGATCTGCCATTGATCTACCGCGCGAAAGCAAAAAGCCCCGGCGCTTTCGCGTCGAGGCTTCGGTGTTTATTCCTGCACGTGCAGCGTGTTTGCGTGCACGTGCGTACAAGTTTTCTACATGCGTAAGCTCAGTGAATTCCAGCCACGCACATCAACGTGGCGAATCTACCAGTGAAAAAGTGCGCACTGCAAGCGGCAATATCCGGGTACTTGTGAATAACTGAACCGTGTCGTTGCATAATAGGGGTTGACGTTAGGCGCCTAACGTATCATGGTGGCTCCACGGTCGCAGATCGCGACCACCTGCCCGCCGGGGTCTACAGGCGGAGGAGAGCAACATGAGCAACGTAACCATCCACGATCAGATCGTCGCCAACGCCGCCAACTACGTCGTGATCGACGACGGCGCCTTCCGCTACCCGATGGCCCGCGTCGACATGGGCGGTGTATCGCGCGATGACCTGTCAGCCATGACGGGTGACGAGTACTCCGCATGGTGTAGCGATCACCCTGCCGACTTCCGCGTTGGCGATCTGTATTCCGACGCGCTGATGCAGCTCATCGACGACCTGCTGGAAGCTGATGCGGATCTGTGGGACGTGACCAAGCCAGTTGGCTATCGTTGAGCGACACCGAGGCCTCGCACGCCGGGGCCTCACTCCCACCGCCGGAGCGTTGGCGGAAAACCTCGCAAGGAGAAACCCATGACGATGCTTACGCTGTCGCTTCCCGTCGGCCAAATTTGCCTGCCACTCGCGGGCGCGCAATCACTCAGCTACGACCTCGGCGAGGGCGCCCCCGATCACGTGTATGCGGCCTTGTCGGTGATCGGCATGGGTGATCAGGCGTCCATGTACCGCTCCGCGCACCGACGCCTGGATGCGGTGGTGGCCAACCTCGACCGGCTCAACGCCCAAGCCGGGCCGGGCGTCTTTTTCGCCGACGGGCCGGAGGCCGATGCGCTACGCAATGACGCGCAAGACCTGCGGGCCGAGTGCGACCTCCATTGGTCGCCGATCCAGAATGTGATCGACACCGCCCGTCAGGCTGTTGAGGCCAGCGGCTTCGACGGCGCGCCGGCATGACCACCTACCTCCAACACGTCACCCTGACGACCGGCCACTCGCGCCGGTCGTACCGGTCCGAATGCAACGACCGGCTGCTGGCGCAACTGGCGCCGATCGTCGCCGAGTGCGAGCGCGACGGTGTGGCCGAGCTGCCATCGCCCACCGGCCTCATGCGACTCACGCGCATCGCCGACAGTGACCGACCCAGCCGTCACGTCGCTATCTGGTCGATCAGCGAGCCGCAGGGGCCGACCCTGGTCACCATCGCGCTGGCCATGACAGACCGCGCAGGCGCCGGGGTTTGGCGCGCGCTGCATGCAGGCCACTGCGAGCCCACCGCTCTGGCCAGCGACCCCACCACCGCACCGCCCGCGCCGTGGCTCGCCGTGATCCTGCACGTGCCGGCCATGATCCCGGTCCCGCACCCAGCGCTCGAATGGCTCGGCGACGCCGAGCGGTGCATCGCGTGGTGTTGGATTGACTCGGAGTACTTACCTGCATGACTGCGCGCAAGCCTCGCCCCATCCCCCTTGCCGATCGCGTTGCCGCCAGCCGCACCCGCGCGATCGAGTCCGGAGCGCGACGCATGCCCGGCGGCATCCTGTCCGCGCAGGCGGCCGCCGCACTAGCTCATCTTGAGGCTGGTCGCGAGCGTGTCACGCTCGCGGAGATTTCCGCGGCGATCATCGAGCGAGCGCAGCGAAAGGGGTGGCGACCACCCGTGGCGTAACTACTCACGCGCCAGCGTGTACAGCGCACCCGTCACCCACTGGAAAGCCATGTCGTGGTACGTGAAAAACGCCCGCTTATTCACCGGCCTGCCCAGCAGCGTCACCAGTGTTTCCAGGCGCTCCACGCTCACCCGCCCACTGCCGCAGTAGTAGGCGCGCAGCGTGGCGGCCAGGTGGCTGCTCGCCTGGTTCAAGTCGTGCACGATCGTCTCGGTCTGCCACTCCAGTGGCGGTATCAGCAGCGGCCGCACGCCGCCGCTGCGCTCCGGTATCTCACCGCGGTGCTCGTGCAGAACCTGCAGCACGTTCTTCGAGGGAAAGCCCAGGAAGTCGCCGTCACGGTCCAACCGGAACTCGCTGCCCCACGCGTCCAGCCGCCGGCGCACGTAGGTTTCGAACGATGCCAGTTTTTGTGCGCCCATCAGCCCACTCCCGCTACCTGCGCCAGCAGCGCGTTCTGGAACTCCAACAACTTGTCGTCGCTGCCGTACATCGCGTGGAACGGCTTGCTGCCAGTGGCTACGCTCGGGCCGAAGCGCTCGATCGTCTTGGCCTGGGTCAGTGCTTCGTACGGCCGCACGGCGCGGTGGTGCCACTGGCACAGGCCGATGGTGTCGGTGTGGCCGCGGCGCCGGCCACCGCTCAGCAGGTGGTGCGCCTCGCAGGTACCGAAGAACGCCGTTGGCATGCCCTGCTCGCGGTTGAGCATGCAGCAGATGCAGCCCAGATGTTTCACGCGAACGATCCGCGCCAGCTCGGCCACGGTCGGCTTGCCGGTGCTGCGCGACTGGCGCAGGCGCTTCGTGCCTGGGTTGATGGCGGTCTTTCGCGCCAGCTCGGTGCGCTTCATGACGCGGCTCCCAATGAGAGGCCTGGTTGCATGGCGTTGATCCGGCACCGCGCAATCTCGGCGTAGGCTTGGTCCAGCTCGATGCCAACGAAGCTGCAGCCTTCGGCGATCGCGCCGCGACCGGTGCTGCCGCTGCCCATGAACGGGTCAAGCACCACGCCACCGGGTGGCGTGACCAAGCGGCACAGGTAGCGCATCAGGTCGGTGGGCTTTACCGTGGGGTGATTGTTCTGCGCGGCGCGTTTCGTGCCTTCGGTCTGGAATGTGCCGGGCGACTGCTCGCCGCTTGACCACAGCAGCGACTTCTCGGCGAATGCTTCTAAACCATCGTTGCGGTCTGCGCGACTCGACTTCGCGCAGTAGAAGAAGCGTGCCGCGCTGCCGCTGTCGCCGTAGCCGGTTACCGGAATGCCGCCAGCAAACATGCCGAAGGCATTTCCCTGCCCACCGGCCTTCACGCCCATCGGCACGCCGCTTGAAACGGTCGGAAAGGCGGACAGAACCGCGGCGCTTCCATCGTGGATTAGGTTTGCAGGCCAGCGGCCGTCATCGCTTCCGACGCTCACAGTACGCGGCACCCAAGCGTCATCCTCGTGCGGGAACTGATTGCTTCCGCCGAGCTTTGTGCGGCGTGTGGATTCGGTACCAACCCGGCACAGGTCGATATTCAGCACACCCGTTCCGTAGGCCAGCACGTTGGCTGCAACGGTTCCCATCAGCGGTTTGCGCGCCATGATGATCGGCTCCCATGCTGGCTTGAGTGCCGTTCCACGACCATCACCAAGGTTCTTCGACTTCGGGAACCCTGAGCCGTATACCCACATCAACGTGTCGCGCAGATCCCATCCCGCATCCTCGATCGCGCTGGCAAGGCGGTGGTACGTGCGGGTACCACCGAACGCGAGCAGGTAGGCGCCAGGCTTCGCCACGCGCAGCGCCGCGGTCCAGAACTCGACACCCGGCACGCCGTGGTCCCACTCCTGGCCCATGAAGCTCAGACCATACGGCGGGTCGCACACGATGGCGTCGATGCTGTCCGCGTCGATGGTTGGCATCACTTCTCGGCAGTCGCCGGTGTGGATGGTGACTGTCATACGCAGCGAATCCTGATCGGGTACTGGTGCTCGATCTCGCGCTTCTTAAGCCGGAACACCTGGGTCAGCGTTCCCTTCACGTCGACGTACTCGGGCGGAGTCGTTGGGTCGGCGAAGAACACCAGGAAGTCCACGACGTACTTGGTGCCGCCAGGCAACCGGATCGGCACCTGCATCAGCCAATAGCTGACCTCGCCGGTGGCGCGCCTGATCTTCAGCTGCTCGTAGTA
>Ga0157370_10003200_pt1 | contig 19360 bp, 22 predicted proteins | sample C35metaG_FD_113463 | JGI IMG/M metagenome (GOLD analysis project Ga0157370, IMG submission 113463) | Corn rhizosphere microbial communities from Kellogg Biological Station, Michigan, USA - C3-5 metaG | ecosystem: Host-associated > Plants > Roots > Rhizosphere > Soil | place: USA: Michigan...
CAGTACGCCGCCGGCCAGTTGGCCGCGCACGGCTGGGGCGCCGACCAGATGAGCTGCCTGACGCAGCTGTGGAACCGCGAATCCAGCTGGCTGACGTCGGCCGAAAACGCCTCCAGCGGTGCGTATGGCATTGCCCAGTCGCTCCCGGCGGAGAAGATGGCCGTGGCGGGCGCGGACTACCGCACCAACTACAAGACGCAGATCAACTGGGGCCTTGGCTACATTGAGGGCCGCTACGGCAGCCCGTGCGGCGCCTGGGGCCACTCCAACGCCGTCGGCTGGTACTAAACCCCGCGGTGAGTATGCAGCAATGGCGACTTAGGCTGGGCCTAAGTCGCCATTGCTGCATACTCGGGAGGGCGTGACGGCCGGAAAACCGAAACGGTTAGTCGACAACCCCGTACAGGCGGTCCCCCGCGTCGCCCAGGCCGGGGACAATGTAGGACTTTTCGTTCAGGCCCTCGTCGATCGAGGCGAGCACCACGTGGACATTGTCACGTTCCCCGTGGGCGGCTTCCAGCTTCGCCAGGCCCTCGGGGGCGGCCAGCAGGCAGATGCACGTGATGTCCGCGGCGCCGCGATCAAAGAGGAACTTGAACGCCTCAATCAAGGTGCCGCCGGTGGCCAGCATGGGGTCCAGGACGTACACCTGGCGTCCCGTCAGGTCCTCGGGCAGGCGCTCGGCGTAGGTGATGGCCTCAAGGGTTTCCTCATTGCGGGCCATGCCCAGGAAGCCCACTTCGGCGGTGGGCAGCAGTCGGGTCATGCCCTCCAGCATGCCCAGCCCGGCGCGCAGGATCGGCACCACCAGCGGCGTGGGCTTGCTCAGGCCGGTACCGACGGTCGGGGACACGGGAGTTTCAATGTTGACCGGCTCCACGCGCACTTCGCGGGTTGCCTCATAGGCCAGCAGGGTGACCAGCTCTTCGGTCAGCTGCCGGAAAACGGATGACGGGGTGGTCTTGTCCCGCAGGACGGTCAATTTGTGGGCAATCAGCGGATGATCCGCAACCAGTACGCGCATAGATAAAAGCTACCATTGAGCCGTGCCCTCCACGTCGAAACCCAGCCCAATCGAGACCCCCGCCACGGCCCTGCACGCCGGGTGGATGGGCCTGGCGCTGGCGGAGGCCCGCCGTGCCCCGGAGACGGGGGACGTGCCGATTGGCGCCGTCGTCCTGGGGCCCGACGGCGGAGTGCTGGGTGCGGGCCGCAACGAACGCGAAGCCCACGGGGATCCGACGGCGCACGCGGAGGTGGTGGCCATCCGGGAAGCTGCCGCCCGGCTCGGGTCCTGGCGGCTGGACGGGTGCACGCTGGTGGTCACGCTGGAGCCGTGCACCATGTGTGCCGGCGCCATCGTGCTGGCCCGCGTGCCGCGCGTCGTTTTTGGCGCATGGGATGAGAAGGCCGGCGCTGCGGGCTCCGTGTTTGACGTGCTGCGCGAACGCCGCCTCAACCACTGGGTGGAAGTGTTCCCGGGCGTTCGCGAGGAAGAATGCGCGGCCCTGTTGAGGGATTTTTTCGGCGGGCACCGCTAAAGGCCGGGTCTCAGGGCCCGATGTGAACCGGCTGGATTCTCGCCGCACAGGATGCCCGTTCGATTTCCGCCCCCGGGCTTCCCAGGCCCACGGCTCAGCCCGCCGCGTTCAGTGCGTCGATCCGCTTTTGCCGGCTCGACGGCGAGTCCAGGCTGAAGCTGCGGAAGTCGCCCAGGTCCTCGCGGATGAACGCCTCAACCTCCTTGAGCCGCTGCGTGACGGCCTTCGTGGGGGCACCGAAAAGCCAGTGGGCGATGCGTTCCTCGCCGGGGTCGTATTGCCACAGGCCGATGATCCGGCCGCGGTCCACGATGGGGTGGTCGGGCAGGTCCGCCTGCAATGCCAGCCGGGTGCTGCCCAGCTGCCTGCCCGCGTCCTCCTCGGCAAAGTGGCTGGCGGCGTTGCGGCGCAACAGGAACAGCGAATCACTTCCGGCCAGCAGCTGGATTTGCTCATCTTTCGGCGCCACGAAATTTTCACGCTCGTCGGCGTCGGCCGGGAGCATCCACAGCCCGTCCGCCTCGACAGCCCCCGCCCCGGCCAGCGCGGCCTTGGTCTGGGCCACGGTGAATGCGGTGAACCACTGCGTTTCCTTCAGCGTGGCCCCGCCGGTCCAGCCCAGGTACCGTTCCATCAACAGGGCACGGGCCTGTTCGGGGGTCTCCGTGGCGGGCTCCAGCCCCCACGCCGCATATGAATAGCGCTGCTGGTCCAGCCGGCCGTTGACGGGAACGCGCCGGATGCGCCCGTCCGCCTGCAGCAGTCCCAGGACGGCCGGCAGGGTGGTGGAGGCGCCCTTCTTCTTCCCCGCCTCCCCCAGGCTGCGAACGGCGCCGCCCAGCCTGTCCTTCAGCGCCTTCGGGTCCAGCGTTGCCGGGCTTCCTTCCCCAGGCCCGACGCCGGCGCCCAGGACCGCGAGCACGTCACCTTCCAGCGCGGCCAGCTCGCTGCGCGGAACATCGAGCTTGTCCAGGACCTTGGCCTGGGCCTCCGCGGCGCCGGCGCCCAAGGTGAGGGCCCACGCGAAGTCGTCCGCGCCCAGCACATAGGTGCAGCCGCGCGCCGTCGGCAGTTCATGGATGCGCAAGGCCGCAACGTCGGCATCCGCCTCCTCGCGGCGGAGGCCGCCGCGGGCAAAGAGGGTGAGGTAGGGGTTGGCCCCGCCCACTGAGCGGGCCCAGCCGGCTGCGCTGAGAACCCGGCCGGAGCCGTGGCCTTCCAGGGAGCCGTCCAGGCCTTGCTTGTGCCAGCTCCAGGCACGCTGCGTTGCACTGTTCATGGGGCCATCCTCCCCCATTTGCCGCGGTTGTGGGCCCATTTTTGAAGTGGGCCCCCGACCCGGTAAGGTTGACGCGTTGGTGACGTGTCCGAGCGGCCGAAGGTGCAACACTCGAAATGTTGTTTAGGTGAGAGCCTAACGTGGGTTCAAATCCCACCGTCACCGCCACTCTGCAAGGCCCCTGCTTCCCTTTGTTTATAAGGAAAGTGGGGGCCTTTGCTTTGTCTAGGATTGGGCCTTTGGGCACACTTTGGGCACATCTGATTGTGAGACAGCCTTATCTAGAGCGACCGCAACGGCGTCCAAGTCCCCGTCAAACAGGTCTGCGTAGATGTCCAGCGTCATGGCGGCCGAGCTGTGCCCAAGCATCCGCTGCACCGCCTTGACGTTCGCTCCCGCGCTCACAGCCAGGCTGGCCGCGGTGTGCCGCAAGTCGTGGGGCGTGATCCTTGGGATGCCTGAGCGCTGGACGGCGCCAGCGAACCAGCTCTGGTTGTCTTCATGGATTCTGGCGCTTCGGAGATACCCGCCGTCGTGACCTTGGAACACCAGGTCATCGCGGTGCTTGCCCACGCAGGCGGCCGCCAACGGCTCGGCCAGGAACGCAGGGAAAGGGACAGACCGCTTCTTGTGGCTCTTGGGCGTCCCCACTTCGATCCTGCCGCCAACCTCTACGGCGTTCATCTCAACATTGATCCGGCGTTTGAGCATGTTCAGGTGCTTGACTTGAAGGGCCACTGCCTCGCCCCAGCGCAGGCCGCAATAGGCCAGCACGAGAATGAGCGTCTCATATTTCGATTCTGCGGCCAGCAAATGCACTTGCTCGTGTGAGAGGTAGACGTGAGGCTTCTTGACCTTCCTGGGCAGGTTCACGCCCCGCGCAGGATTGGTTAGTACCCGCCTGTCATCCACGGCGCCGTCAAGGATGGACGCCAGCACGCCATAGGCCCGGATTACCGTTGTTGCACCCTTGGGCTTGCGTGGCGGCTTGGCTTCCTTGTCCCCCACCGTCAGGCCTGACACCCACTCTTGGATCTCGGTCTTCCGCATCTCGGATACGGCCTTGGCACCCCATGCGGGCTCGACGTGGACGCGCCAAGCAATCTCAAGGGGACGGTAGGACGACGGCTTCAAATGCGTCTGCCGCTTCAACCACGCCGGCCCCAGGGATCCAATGGTGGCCCGGGCCGCGCCGGGGTCTATGAACTCGCCCTTTGCCTTGGACACCTCAACGGATGCCAGGAACAGTTCAGCATCGCGCTTGGTCCTGAACCCTCGCTTCTTAGTCTGGCTCCGGTCCGGCTTCCGATAGCGGACTTGATACCGCTTGCCGCCGGCGGTTTCGTATGGCTCAATCGTCGCCATCTGCCTGCCCGCCCCCATCAACTGGGATTGCGTCTAGTCGCACTTCCCAACGGGCATCCTCTGGTGACAGTTCCACGACCATCCCGGCTCTACGCATGTCCTTGAGGATGTCCACAAAGCCTTCCCTCAAATCGTCCACCTGCTTAGAGGAGACTTTTCCACCGCGGCCGCTAAGTTCTTCGAGATGGCCCAGCGTCCGTATGGCAATACTGAAACGCTCCAGTATGACCAGCATGATGGGTGCAAGCGAGTTCGCGGCCTGCTTTACGTCGCGTTCGCCCGGAATGAGTTCTCCGAGACTTTCAGAGTTGCTGAACCACGTAGCTAGGTCATAGACCGACATAACCGACAAGTCTTCGCCGTCAACTACCTGAACACGGCTGAACGGAGTCTCGGCAGGTAGAGCCAATACGGCTGGCGGAATATCAAGAACCCACGCAAGAGCGAGAAGCTGGTCAACGGTGACCTCCGACTTTCGTCCACTCTCTATGTTGGCAATGACCGACCGCGACAGTACGCCCCCGACCCTTTCACTCAACTGCTGGGCACTCAGCCCAGCGAGCTTACGGTACTTCGCGAGTCGTTTCCCGAATTCACGGCTACTCCGATTTAGTGTCATGGAAACACATTACATCTCCTGTTGACACATCTCCAGTAACGAGAGTATTGTTTTGTCCAGACACAAAAAGATTGTGTTGGACACATCTCTAGCCTTGGAGACACAGATGACTTCGGAACTCATGAAGCCAGCAGATCTTGGAGCGCGGATTGAAAAATCCCAAGCGGTCCTGGCCAACTGGCGATACCTCGGGCGCGGCCCGAAATTTATCAAGATCGGCAAGTCGGTTCGGTACCGCGTCGCTGATGTGGAGGAATGGCTGGACCTGCAGACCCGCCAGCAGACCGGCCAGCAGGCCAGCTAGACGCCCAGCACCACCCGCCGTTTCCTGGCTCGCCGGGAACGTAGACACCAAGAAAGTTTGCCATGCCCACAATGACCCTCAGCGGGTACGAAAACCGAATCCGCGAGTACACCGCCGAACATCAGCGGACCATCAGCCGGGGACAGATTAAAACGCTAGCCAACCGGATGCACAAACGAGAATCCAGTGCATCGGATGCCAATCTCGCCCGCATTCTCCAGTACGCCGACCCGACAGCGGACACGGCAGTCCGCAACGTTATGGCGGCTGCAAAATGACCAGCTGCGCAATGAGCTCCACGGGCCAGCACCAGTTCGACTGGCCGGCCGGCTGGGAGTTTTGGAGCCGCGACGGCTGGTGCTACTACTGCGGCGACACCAGCAAAGAAAACGGCCATGACGCCTCACCAAAGTCCGTCACGGCCGAAGAAACCAACACCTACGTAAGGGAAGATTCCATGAACCAGCCTATCAAGCCCAGCCACACCACGCCTAGTGCATCGGGAAGCATCCCCCCAGGCTTCGCACCTGTCGAAGAAGTTGAGGGAACCTACGAGGGCAAGGCCATGGAAGGCGCACGGTGGAAGATCTTCACCGAGTGGCGTCTCAGCACCCGGGAATTCTCTCTCACCTTCTGGCCCACGGACGATGAAGCCATGACCGTCGCGGAAGTCCAAGAGTTCACCGCCGCGCTGGTGGAAATGACCGACTACCTCAAGACTGCCGAAGGCGATCTGATCTTTGGATCGGAGGATGTCCAGTGATCGGGCTGGCAGTCGAAGCGACCACAGACCCTGCGGCAAACCTCCGCATCTTGCGGGAATACGCCGGACTTACCCTCTCGCAGGTGGCCGAAGCCGCGGGAACGTCAGAGTCATGGCTGTCCAAGATTGAGACCGGAAAGCGACCGGCATCCAAAGAGTTTATTGGACGTGTCGCCGGGGTCATCGCAGACGGGGCAAAGGGGAACTAAACGTGACAGGCCGTTACTCGGGATGGGCAGGGCCCCTGGCAGAAGTCGGGAGGTTCGAGTGGGAGCGCGTAATCAAGAAATGCACGTTCAACCAAATGAGTACCAAGCTCATCGCCTTGATCCTGGCCACTTATGCCAGTGAGGACGGCAGTCGTATCTTTCCCGGCCGCGAACGTCTGGCGGCAGTGGCCGGTCTGAGCACGCGGCAGGTCACTCGAGCCTTGTTGAAGCTTGAGGACTTGGGGCTGGTGTTCAAGGTCCATGACGGCAGGCTGATCGGGAAGCGTGGCCTGGCCAGCGTTTACCAGCTAACAGTGCCAAAGATGCTTTCCACCCTCTATGCGGAGGACAAAGACGAGCTGGTGCAGCTTGTCCATGAGGCAGCCTACGACTTCCACCTTGTGAAGGTCCAAGTGACTCCCGTGTCAGTAGGTTTGTCGGACCTAGTGACTCCGGTGTCACACGCTTCAACCCAAAACCTGGTGCCATCCGAAGTAGACCTAGTGCCATCCGAGACAAACCTACTGACATCAGAAGCAAACCTAGTGACCCGCATGTCACCCCACCATGTATCTCTCACCAAGGATCTTTCATCATCCATTTCTCATCAATCAATTTTTGCGGCGGCGTCACCTTCTGTAACGCACGCGAGCGAACCTGTGGATAAGTCCAACGGCACCTACTCGGGAGCCGGGATGGAAGACGAACGCCGCCGACAAATGGCAGCACTCCAAAAAATCATTGACGACGAAAAGAGGATCTCAGCATGACGACCACGCGAGACGCGGCCGACATCCACGACGCAGTGACAGCACTCATCACCGCGTACGTGACGGAACAGCAACCGCCGGTGGAACTGCTCACCGCATACCTGAAGGCCGCAAAGGATCCCCTGATGACCGCGGCGCACATCGCGCTGATAGCGGCCGGCTACGCGACCGTAGCCCTTCAGAAAGCCGCCAGCCATGACCCCCGCGACGTCCTGGCCGAACTCCAAGACATGGCCAACGAGCGCAAAAGCTGGGGCACGTGACCGGCCCCGCAATTCTTCACACCAACACCACAACCAAAGGAAAAACGATGACACGCCGAATCGACACCACCAGCCGCCCCCACGACAGCCGCAACACCATCTACCAGCGCCCTCCGGCGAACCTCCTGCCGGCGAACCTGAACGCGGCACTGGCCATCCGTGACGACATGGGAGGGCGTGCAACCGACGCCCGACGCCGCGCTTCAGACCTCCTCGACGACGCGGCCGAAGTCAAAGCCACCCAGGCCGACCAGGAAGCCACCGCCGCCGCGCTGCTGGCAGGCAAACCACTACCGGCCCCCGTCAATGCCCAGAAGCTCGCAGACGACCGCGCAAACATTGTCAGGGAAGTTGACGGATACGCCACCGCCATCAGCAACCAGGACAACGAGATCGACAACCTCAAGGAAGCACTCACCACGGCCCCAGGCTTCGGAGACGAAACCGCAGCACTCCGGGACACCATCAACACCCTGGGCGCCGAACTGGCAACAGCGTTCACCAACTTCACGAACCGCGAAGCCCTCGACGGCTGGCTTCGAAACCGGGCGCAGTACGCACCGACCACCGACATCAGCAACCTCGACGCGCAGCCGCTGGCACAACGGCCCGAGCTGACCAACGGCCAAGTCTTCCAGCCCGGCACGGACGCCATCCGCAACCTCATCCACGCCCTCACCGCATAGGAGACTCACCATGCCAACACCAGAGCGCATGAGCACCCGCGACATTGACGAGTACATTGCCAGCATGGGCCGCGGTCCCGCCGTAGACAACGACGGCCAGCCCACGGAGAAGATTCAATATCACTTCGAACACGGACGGCTCGCCAGCATTGACCGTGCAAACCAAGACGGCGTGGTGGATGGCTGATGGCCGCAGTAGCCGAAGTGCAAGGCGACGACGGGACACGCGTCACCATCGTTGAAGTGCGCGGGTCCTTCAGCGAATACACATCGGCTTGCCAATACATGGCGCGCTGTCCATGCGGCTGGACTGAACAGCACATCCTCATGGCGCCGCTGTTCACCACGGCCGCCACACACGCCCGTGACGCTCACAGCAACAGCGCTCCACGCGTCCACTAGACCGGTGCTGCCCTGTCCCTCGGCAGGTGGCAGGGCAGCACCACCACGGGGGGAGGCCCCCTATCGACCTCTCCCGACAGCACCGCCGGAGAGGCCGCTAGGACCGGACGCACGCATTCGAACTTTCATTTTTCCCTTGGAAAGGGGTGTTTCACATGGTCACCAGACCCAAACGGCCCGACTCGCTGGGCAAGCGAGGCGCGGCCTTTTTTACCCGCATCGAAAAGGACATTGAGCTTGAAGAGTGGGAACGGCAACTCCTTACGGAGGCGGCCCGGACACTTGACGAGATCGACGCACTGAAGGATTCCTTGGATTCTTTGGGCGTGACTGTCAAGGGCAGCATGGGGCAGGTTGTTGCCAACCCGGTGCTTGGCGAGCTGAGGCAGGCGCGGGCCATGTTCGCCAAGCTGGTGCATCAACTTGACCTTCCAGTCGATGACGAAGAGTCAGTCCCCCGCACGGCGGCGGAACGTGCGATTACGGAGGACGCCAAGAACGCCGCTAACGTCCGCTGGGGCATGGTCAAGGGCAGGAAGGCCACCAGTGGCTAGGCGGCGGCCTGTGGGGCCGCCTGCCGTGTCTGGTGACGTGCTGCCGATGGAGCTGCTGCCGGCGCCAGGTGACATGTTCGCCGCTTTCCACATCAAGAGGACGGATGGCCGGCTCGGCTGTGACCCTGGCGAGCTGTCCCTGCGTTCCGAGGTGGAGGCCAACCGCAAGCGTAGTTTCGCCGCATGGTTTCAGGCCCGCGGCATCAGGACAAAGTACGTGGAACAGGATCCACGGTTTCAGGAGGTCATGGAGCGCAGCAGGGCGCACTGGGGCCTGACACATCAAGATCAACCGACTTTAGGAGGCAGGGATGTCCAATCGTAGTGTCATTGTGACTTTGAGGGCTGAGGTTGCCGGTTTTGTGGCGGCCATGGATGCTGCCGGTGCGTCGTCGAAAAAGGCTGAGAGCGATATTGCCCGTTTCTCCGCGAACGGGTCAACCGCGCTGGGCCGAATGACGTATTCTGCGACGGAGCACCGGCAGGCGTGGACGACCGCGGGCGTGGCCATGCTGGGCTTTGGTGCGGCCGTTGGTGCGGGCGTGGGTTTGGCTGTGAAGGAGTTCGCGGAATTTAGCGCGAAGATGGCGCAGGTTCAGTCTCTTTCGCATGCGTCTGCGGGTGAGTTGCAAAACCTCACGGATGCTGCCCTGCACATGGGGCAGGGTATCGGGTTCAGTGCTACGGAAGTGGCGGACGCTGAGATTGAGCTTGTCAAGGCTGGTATCTCGGTCAAGGACATTATGGGTGGCGCACTCGTCGGCTCCCTGACCCTCGCGGCGGCGGGCCAGATCAGTGTGGCGGATGCTACGGAGATCGCGACCATTGCGATGACGCAGTTTGGTCTTGCCGGCAAGGACATCCCGCATGTGGCTGACTTGCTGGCGGCGGGTGCTGACAAGGCGCTCGGTGGTGTTTCGGAGCTTGGCTGGGCGTTGAAGACGGGCGGCCTTGTCGCGCACCAGTTCGGCCTCTCACTGGATGACACGGTGGGCACCCTGGCACTGTTCGCGCAGAACGGCTTGATGGGTGAGGCTGCGGGTACTGACCTGCGGCAGATGCTTTTGAAGCTGGCCGCCCCGTCCAAGACCGCATCGGCGGACATGGAAAAGCTGGGCATGACCATGTACGACTCGCAAGGCCATTTCGTGGGCATCACCGCACTGGCCGGCCAGTTGCACGACAAGATGGGGAAGCTGTCCGAGTCTGAGCGCAACGCCATGGAAGCCCACATTTTCGGGGCCCGTTCCATTGTTGGCGCGAACATCCTTTATGAGGCTGGCGCGAAGGGTGTTCAGGGCTGGATCAACGCGGTCAACGATTCCGGGTTCGCGGCTAAGCAGGCCGCGGGCAAGATGGATTCGATGAATGGCGACCTGAAGAAGCTTCAGGCGGCATGGCAGACGTCCATGATTGAGATGGGCTCATCGTCTGATTCGTTTGTGCGCCCCGTCATTCAGGGTGTCACCCATGTCATCCAGGGTTTCGAGGCACTGCCGCAACCACTCAAGGGCGCGATGCTCGGGTTTGGGGCGGTGGCCGGTGGCGCCGCGTTGCTGGGCGGGGCGTTCCTCACGGTCACACCAAAGGTGCTGGATGTCATCCAGGGATTCAAGCAGCTCGAAGCAGACGGTTCCAAGATCCCCGGAACGTTTGGGAAGATCACGGCTGCGGCCGGGATTGTGGCCGCAACACTGGCCGTAACGGGCGCAGCCGCGGCCGCGTTCGGGACTAAGGGTTCCCCGAGTGTTGAGCAGATGACCGCCTCGGTGATCAAGCTGTCCAAGGCTGGCGGCGGCATGGCTGACCTTGACTCCAACTTCAAGAACTGGGACAAGCTGTTCGGCATGGGTGGCCCTATCGGGGTCAATTCGATGGCGGACGCCGTGCAAAGGCTCACCCACATTGACGGGTTGGACCACTTTGAGCAGCTGGGCGACGTCGTGGACCGGATCGCGGGCACGCCCGTTGCGGGCATCACCCAGATTCAGGAGCGGATGAAGTCCCTCGGTGACACGATGGGGACTTTGGCGACGTCGGGCAACCTGCCATTGGCGGCGAAGGGATTCAACACGCTCTCTGCCGAGTTCGTCAAGAACGGCAAATCGGCGCAGGACGCCTTGGATGTGGTGCCTGGCTACCGGGACGCATTGGTGGGCTTGACGAACACGGCCAAGGTCCACCTCTCGACGCAGGAATTGTTGGATTACGCGATGGGCAAGATCCCGCCCGCAATGGCGGCGGCCACGGCGTCATACGGGACCTACAAGGACGTTATGGGAGCGTCGCAGGCTGTCACCGCGGATATGCAGAAGTCTCTTGACGGCTTGGGCATCTCCGCGGGCGGCGTCGTTACGAACATGGACAAACTGATCACGTCGTTCGCGCAGGCGGGTTTGATCAGCATTTCGGCAGACGGCGCAGCGATTGCCTATCACAAGGCCCTCGATGACCTGTCCCTGTCGATTGCCAAGAACGGTTCGACGCTGAACATCAACACGACGGCTGGCCGGGCGAACCGGACGGCGTTGGATGCCATTGCGTCGTCCGGTTTGGCACTGGTGCAGGCGAACGCGAAGAACGGCGACTCGCAACAGTCGCTGACGAAGAACATGCACGACACCTATGACGCGCTGGTGAAGGGCGCCGGCCAGTTCGGCATCACTGGGGACGCAGCAGACACGCTGGCACGGAAGGCTTTGGGCATTCCCAAGGGTGTCAAGATTGACTCCGCCATTGGGAACTATATCGACACCCAGCTGAAGCTCATGGGCATCAGCACGGCGGCGGACAAGCTCAACGGCAAGACCGTGGATGTTTGGGTGAACACGCACCTGAACAGCATCTACTCGGAACAGCACGTGTCCACCGGGCAGGGCGGCGGTGGTGGTCAAACCAAGTCGGAGGGTGGCACTGTCTACCGTGCGATGGGCGGTCCCATCGGTGCCCAGTATTTGGCGTCTGGCGGGCACTCTCTGGGCCCGATTGGCACCGACACGGTGAAGGCGTGGCTGACTCCGGGCGAGTTTGTGGTGAAGCGGGCGTCGGCGCAGTCAATCGGCGCGCCAGCCATGAACTATATGAACCAGACGGGCAAGCTCCCACCCACGGGCGGCGCACCGTCCTACCATGGCGCGCCAAGCTACCAGCCCGCCGCGGCCAGTGCGCCCGTGACAAATAACTACTACATCACGGGGCAGTCAAACCCTGTTGCGACCGCGCATGAAGTGACCCGCCGCCAGATGTCCTTGGAGGCCTAGAAAAGGGGCCGGGCTGAGCATCCACCAAGCGCATGCCCATCCCGGCCCCACCCGCAATGCTTTATCGACCAACACCCAAACGAAAGTAGGCACGCAATGATTCCAGGACTTCCCGGCTCGCAGGTGCGCAATGACGGCGACCTGATGCGCACGATTCAGGACATGCAGCGCGACATCCGCGAGCTGCGGGCGCAAAACATCCTGGCGACCGCAGGCATCACCACGCAACCGGACGGGATTACGGTGGGCGGGGCGCTCAACGTCACCGGCTCGGAAACGGTAACGGGCAGCCTGACCGTGAGCGGATCCGAAACCGTGACCGGCAGTATCGACGTCAAGGGCCCGGCAACCTTTGAGGGCACAACCACCATTGGCGGGAACGCGTCCATCACGGGCACACTCTCCCTGCCGGCTGGCATCATCGGGAATGATGCGCTGACGTCACCGTTGTCTCCGCTTGCTACTCACGTCGGAAACAGTAACTTTGGATTGCCTACTGGCAGCTTTGTTCAGGTTGCCAGCGCAACCATCAGCGTGCCGGCCGGATACACTCAGGCGCTGGTGTTCGCTATGGCGACAATGCACGCCTTCAACGACGGGACCACTGGTGATGCTTACCTCTCCGTCAACATAGATGGAACCGCCATCGGAGCGGCAAGCCAGACGACGGCGGACGCGTCCCAGGGCGTCATCATCCCCGCGACTGGAACACACCTGCTTACCGGGCTCGGATCATCATTTTCCGTCACCGTCGGTGCCAAAGCCAGCCCTAACGCGTGGGGAGCGAACGTGGTCAATTTCGTCAACCTCGACGTGATGACTATTTTCCTGCGCTAACGTCGTAGCCGCTTATCTAGCACACCCGTGCTTCAACCCAGGGCGCCAACGGCAGGCCGTGGGCACATTTTGGGCACATCCGATTGTGAAACCACATGCTTTAGGGTGATTCACGGTGATGCAAAAACCCCTAGAATCCGCGGAAGTCGCCCAATTGCTGGGCACATAAAAGGCTTCAAATCCCACCGTCACCGCCACTGAGAAGGCCTCAAGTCCCTTTGTGAATGCAGGGGACTTGAGGCCTTTTCCATGCCCTCCGGCCTCGAACCGCGATGCGCGGCGGCCGTGGGATCAGGCCGCGCAACCACCCAGGGCAATTTGGCCGTCAATGGCACCGATCTGCTGCTGCACCGACCCCAGCTGGTCCTGCAGCCCCTTCACCAGGTCCTTTTGGGCCTTGACCGCATCCTTGTTGGCCTTCTTTTGGGCTTCGAGGTCGCGGAGCGCCGCCTGCGCGCCAGTGAGCTGCTGGTCCAGGGAGGTCAGCTGGGCCTGGAGTGCGGTCAGCGCGGCGTCCGCCGCGGTGATCTCCCCGTTGAGCTGGTTGAGCTGCTCCAACAACGGCGCCACCCGCCCCTGAAGCGCCAGGATGTCCGCTTCCTTGGCGGAGATCTGCGCGTTGAGGCCCGCAAGGGTGGCCGTGAGCTGGTCCAACTCGCCATTCAACACGGCAAGCTCGGCCTGCTTGGCTGTGACGGCCGCACTGGTGGCGTCCAGCGTTGCCTGCAGCGCGGGCACCTCAGCGTTGAGGTCGGCAAGCTCCGCGTTCTTGGCGTCCACCGCCGCCTGCGCCGCCGTGGCAGCATCCCGGGCGGCAGCCAGGGTGGACTGCAGCCCCTGGAGCACCACGTTTTGCGCATCGATGGCGTCCTGGGCCTGCGCAACGCCATCCGCCAGGGCGGGCAGCGCAGCCTCGAGGTTGGAAACCACCTGCTGCTGGGCGACGACGGCGGCCTGGGCGGAGCCGGCCGCATCCTGAAGCGCCGGCAGCTGGCCCTGCAGTGTGCTGAGCTCGCGGGCCTTGTCTGTCACGGCAGCGTTGGCAGTTGCCACCGCATCCGACAGGCCAGGCAGCTGGACCTTCAACGCGGCGATGTCGGCCAGTTTGGTGGCGACATTCCCATTGGCCGTGTCCAAGGCCGCCTGCAATGGCGCGGCCTGCTGCTGGAGCGAGCTGCTGGCGCCCTGCTTGGCCACCAATTCGCCACTCAGCGTGTTGACAGCGGACTGCAAACCGGCCAGGTCGTCTTGGAGTGCTGAGATCTCGCCGGACTTCTGTGTGATCTGGGTATTGATCGGATCAAGCTGGGCCTGCAGCCCGTCTCTCTGCTTGATGAGCCCGGTCTTGTTGCCGCCGCTGCCGTCATTGATCTTCCCGTTGAGGACAACGATTTGGTCACTGAGCAACTTGGCGCTCGCCTGCAGCGGCGTCAGCTCACCCTGCGCTTGGGCCAGCAGCGTCTGCTTGGCAGCGATCGCCGTGGTGTCAGCTCCAATCTGCGCTTGCAGCGAGGCGATGTCAGCGTTGGCCGCATTAATCCGCGCAGTGTTGTCTGCCACCGCGGCCGCCGCGGCAGCCGCCGTCGTCTGCAGGCCTGCAAGGGCATTTTGGGCCTGGGTGATCTCGGCATTCTTGGCCGCGAGCGCATCCGCAGCACTTGTAGCCGCCGACTGCAGCGCCGCCAGCTGCCCCTGTGCCTGGGTGATTTCGGAGTTCTTGGCCGTGACCGCGTCGGCTGCCGTTGTTGCGGCAGACGTGAGCGTGGCGAGGGTGGTTTTTGCCTCGGCCACCTTGGCGGTCTGGGCGTCGAGGGCTTCCTGTGCCGCGGTGCCGCTGTTCTCAAGGACGGTGAGCTCGCCTTCGGCATCTGCGACAGCGCGGGTGGCGGCAGCCACGGCGGTGTCGGCGTCCTGGGCGGCCTGGGTCAGTGTTGCGAGTTCCGCCTGGGCGTTGGTGATTTGCGTGTTCTTTGCCGCGAGGGCATCGGCAGCCTGGGTGGCTGACGCCTGCAGGGTTTTCAGCGCTCCGTCGGCAACAGCGATGTCGACCTGTTTGGCGGCCACCTGGCTGGCAGCGGCCTGGGCCTGCTCGTTCAATTGGGCCGCGGCCGCCTGGGCGTCCGCCAGCTGCGCCTGGAGCGGCGTGAGCTGGCCCTCCACGGCATCCTTCTGTGATTGCAGGTCAGAGAGGGCTGTCTGGGCGTCGGCAATGGCCTGCGCCGTGGCTTCCTGCTGGGCCTGTAGGCTGGCCAGCTGGGCGGACGCCGTTGCAAGGTCGGCCTCCAGCTGCGCCCCCTGGGCTTCAAGAGTGGCGATGGCCGTGTTGGTGGCGGCAATCTGGGCCTTCAGGGTCTCCGCGCTGGACTGGAGCTGGGCGCGTTCGGCCTGCAGTTGGGTGATGACGGCGGCGTTCTTCCTGGCGGCGGCTTTCAGCAGGTTTTCCTGGACAGTGCCGCGGTGCGCCAACTGGTTGACGACGCCGTTGCAAATGCCGGCAGTGCCTGCAGGGTTCCCGGAGTTCCCGGGGGCCGCCGTCGCAGGTGGGGCCAGCACCAGCATGCTGGTGACAACGCCGGTCATGACGACGGCGCTGGCCAGCCGCCGGGCGGACAGCCGGGCGGACAAACCGGCAGCGGTCCGGGCGGAATTGGGTATAGTTCTGGCATTGCTCATGGAAACCCCCAGGTCTCATCGATATATGCGGGTGCGAGTCGCAGCACTCGGCCAGGCGGCCAGTGCATGGCAGCCAAGCTATGGGGCTTCCGCGCGGGAAACACGAGTGGTGGACACTCGCTTATTTGCACCCGCTTTGAGGGACTACTGGGATTTCGGTGAAAACCCGCCCCCACCGCGGATTTCGCGCCCAACCCCGCAAACACGCACAGACAACTCCCAGCAATCTTCCAGCCGTACGCAGGCCGGGCACAGCCATAATGGAGGCATGTCCCTACCTCACCGCGCCAACGGTCCCGAAAAGCTCACCCGGCAGGGCGGCGAACCCATCCGCGCCCTGGTGGTGGATGACGAGCCCTCCCTGGCCGACCTGATGCGCATGGGGATTGAACTGGCCGGCTGGGACGTTGCCGTGGCGCACGACGGCCAGGAAGCTCTCAAAACAGCCAGGGCCTTCCACCCGGACGTGCTGGTCCTGGATGTCATGATGCCCGGCATGGACGGCGTGGAACTGCTGGGCCGCATCCGCACCATCTACCCGGACATCCCCGCCCTGTTCCTGACCGCCAAGGACGCCGTCGCGGACAGGCTCACGGGGCTGCATGCCGGGGGCGACGATTACGTGACGAAGCCCTTCAGCATGGAGGAGGTGCTGCTGCGCCTGCACCGCATTGTCCAGCGCGCCGGGGTCACCGCGCCGAACGCCGCTGAGTTGACGGTGGGGGACCTGTCCCTGAACCGCGACACCCGAGAAGTGTCCCGCGCCGGCGCCGAAATCACCCTGACCAGCACCGAGTTCGAGCTGCTGCAGTACCTGATGGAAAATCCGCGCCACGTGCTGAGCAAGACCCGCATCCTGGACCGCGTGTGGGACTACGACTTTGGCGGCCAAAGCAACATTGTGGAGCTGTACATCTCCTACCTGCGCAAGAAGATCGACGCCGACCGCGAACCCATGATCCACACCGTCCGCGGCGCCGGCTACGTCATCAAGCCATGCGTGTGAGCAGCAGCCCCCGTTTCACCGCGGCCCGCACCACGGCCAGCAAGGCCGCCCGCACCGCGGCCGCCCGCCTTCGCCACCCCGGCACCTGGCACCTGCGCACCCGCCTGGTGGCCGTCATGCTGGCCCTGCTCGCCGTGATCTGCGTGCTGGTTGGAATGATCAGCTACAGCGCCATGAGCATGTCGCTCAACAGCCAGGTCAACAGCCAGCTGGCCCAGGCCACCTCCCGTTCCCACGACTTCAACCTCAACGCACCCTCCGGTTCCGCCTGCGCCCGCCCCGATCCGCTCAACGCCCGCGGCACCGGGACCGGCCAGCTCAACGCCATCATCTGCGGCGGCTACGTGGTCACCGGCGGCGTCCTCTCCCCCAGCGGCACGCGGCAGCAGCTGACCAACAATGATGCACAAATCCTTGCCGGGCTGCCCACGGCCGGGTCCATGACCGACCAGGCCCTGTCCATCGGCAGCTACCGGCTTCAGGCAGTTGCCGTCCCCGACGGGGGCGTCCTGATCACCGGGCTGCCGCTGGGCGCCGTCGACCGCACCCTCGCGAAACTGGTCCTGACCATCATCCTGGTCTCCCTGGCCGGGCTGGTGTTCCTGGGCCTGGCGGGCACCGTGATCATTCGACGGAACATGGCCCCGCTGGAAAAGCTCTCCGCCGTTGCCACCCGGGTGGCCCAGCTGCCGCTCGACGCCGGGGAGGTCGCCCTGAGCGTCCGCGTCCCCGACACCGTGGCGAACCCAGGCACTGAAGTGGGCAATGTGGGGCATGCCTTCAACGCCATGCTGGACAATGTTTCCCACGCCCTCCAGGCCCGCCAGCGCAGCGAAACCAAGGTGCGCCGCTTCGTGGCCGACGCCAGCCACGAACTTCGCACGCCGCTGACTGCCATTCGCGGCTACACGGAACTGCTGCAGATGACCGAGTCGCTGACCCCCGGCGGCAAGACGTCGCTGGGCCGGGTCACCGCCCAGTCGCTGCGCATGGGCCGGCTGGTGGAGGACCTCCTCACGCTGGCCAGGCTCGACGACGGCCAGCCGGTGGCGCTGCGCACCCTGGACCTGGCCCCGCTGGTCATGGACGCCGTCAGCGACGTCCGGGTGGGCGCCCCCGGACACCACTGGACGTTTGAGGTGCCCGACGATCCCGTAACAGTCAAGGGCGACGACGGCCAGCTCAAGCAGGTGCTGCTGAACCTGCTCTCCAACGCAGCCAAGCACACCCCCGACGGGACCACGGTGTCCACGGTGCTGACGCAGGGTGCCGACGGGGCCGCCACAGTGCAGGTCACGGACAATGGGCCGGGCATTGACCCGGCCTTCCGCGACATCATCTTTGACAGGTTTTCCCGGGCGGACGCGTCCCGCACCGGCGGCCAGGGCAGCACGGGGCTGGGGCTGAGCATTGTCCAGGCCATCGTGGCCGCGCACCACGGCACCATCAGCGTGGACAGCCGGCCGGGCGCCACCACCTTCACGCTGACCCTGCCCGCTGCACAGGCGGAGCTGCCCGCAACCGGGTCTGAGCGACACCTGGAAGGCCACGGGGAGGCTGTTTCCTCGATAAGCTAGACAGGTCGGCTGATCGAAGGGAGCACAGTGCACCACGCTCCCTTCAGGCTGCTCCGAACCACCGCCGTCGGAGCCACCATTCTGGGCCTGGCCGCCTGGGCGCACGTCGCGGCTGGCGGGGCATTGCCCTCCCCAGCCATCATGGCGGCGCTCACCTCCCTGCACATCCTGTGCTCCACGGTCGCCACGCGGTTCCGGCTGCGCCTGCCCGCCATGACGGCGCTGCTGGCCACGAGCCAGCTGATGCTCCACCAGGCCTTTGAGTCTCTTTCCGTCAGTGCCCCCCTGGCCGAAGTTCCGGCCGGGGCGCTGAACAGCATGCACCACGGCATGCCCGCAGACTTCCCGATGCTGCCGGACATGGGCGCCACGCAGCTGGCCGGCACGGCGATGGCGGCCCATGCGGCCATGCCCGGCTGGATGGTGGTGGCCCACGTCGCCGCCACCCTGGCCACCGCCGTGCTGCTCACCCAGGGCGAAAGCGCCCTCTGGGCCCTCGCCGGCTGGCTGCGGCCGCTGTACCGTGCCGCCGCCGTCGTGCTTCAACTGCCCGCCCGGCAGGAGCGCCCCCCGGTGCTGCCGCGCCCCCTGCCGCGCCTGCCCTGGCGCAATGTCCGGCCCAACACGCGCCGCGGGCCGCCGCTGGCAACGGCACTCTTCGCATAGCACCCTTCGGCAATCGCGGGGTGCCCAACCCCACCATTTTGCGCAATTCCGCGCGCCCGAAAGGTTGCACCATGCGTTTTTCCCGTACCTTCAAGACCACCCTTGCCCTCGGCGCCACGGCCGGCCTCATGGCCCTGGGGCTCGGCGCAGCGTCCGCCCATGTGGAGGCCACGCCGGATTCGACCGCCGCAAACTCCTACTCGCTGCTCACCTTCAGCGTTCCGCACGGCTGCAGCGGCTCCCCCACCACCAGCCTGAAGATCACGCTGCCGGAGGAACTGAACTCCGTCACGCCCACGGTCAACCCGAACTGGACCATCAGTGAGTCCACCGAAAAGTTCGTCACCCCTCGGACACTGGCCGACGGCAGCAAGATCACCGAACGGACCAGCGCCGTCACGTATACGGCCAAAACACCGCTTGACCCGCACCAACGGGACACGTTCACGCTCTCCCTGCAGGTGCCGGACACCGCGGGCAAGACGCTGTATTTCCCCACCCTGCAAACTTGTGAAAAGGGTTCCACGGACTGGAAGGACATTCCGGCCGCCGGGGCGTCCGAGGACAGCGTCCAGTCGCCTGCACC
>Ga0157370_10003202_pt1 | contig 19355 bp, 17 predicted proteins | sample C35metaG_FD_113463 | JGI IMG/M metagenome (GOLD analysis project Ga0157370, IMG submission 113463) | Corn rhizosphere microbial communities from Kellogg Biological Station, Michigan, USA - C3-5 metaG | ecosystem: Host-associated > Plants > Roots > Rhizosphere > Soil | place: USA: Michigan...
GCGAAGCTCCACGCGCCGCGCAGCTGCTCCGGCACCGGCACCGTGAACGTGTCGCCGCCCCAGATCACCAGCGCGAGGTCGTTGAGGCACAGGGCGATGCCGAGGGTGAGGAGCACCTGGCGCAGCTCGTGGCCCTTGACGAAGCCGAGGAGGAAGCGGTCGATGAGGAAGCCCGCGATGGCGATCGCCGCGGCTGCGGCGGCGATCCCGAGCGCGAAGCTGCCGGACCGCGTCGCGGCGGAGAGCGCGATGTAGCCCCCCATGAGGTAGAGCGCGCCGTGCGCGAGGTTCACGATGCGCATGAGGCCGAAGATCAGCGTGAATCCGCTCGCGACGAGGAAGAGCAGGGCGGCGAAGGTGAGTCCGTTGAGCGCCTGGATCACCGCGAACGTCATGCGCCGCCTCGCTAGCGCGCCGCGCCCTGGGGCCGGGCCTTCCGGTACCAGTCGAGGATCTGCTCCCCGTTCCAGTGGAGCACCCCGGGGAAGCCGTTCACGTACTCGTAGATCTCCTCGTGGTACTTGATGCGGAACGGCTGCCCGCTGATGTAGGGGTGGATGGCGATCGCCATGATCTTCGGCCGTTGCGCGCCTTCCTCGTACAAGCGGTCGAAGGTATCCATGCACTTGCGCTTCCAGTACGCCGCCTCGTGATGCTGCACGATCATCATGGTGATGTCGTTGTTCTCGATGCTGTAGGGCAGCGTGACCAGCGGCCCGTGCGCGGTCGAGATCTCGGTGGGCTCCTCGTCGTACACCCAATCGCCGATGTACTTCACGCCGGCCGCGGCGAGGTGGTCGGGCGTTTCGAAGGTCTCCGTGAGCCCGGGACCCAGCCAGCCCACGGGACGCTTGCCGGTGAACTTCTCCAGCGTGTCCAGCGAGCGCGCGATCATCGCCGGCTGGTCGCGCTCGTTGTGGATCGGGCCCTGCTCGTAGCTGTGGCCCATGAATTCCCAGCCGGCGTCGCGGCACGCCTGGGCGACGCGCGGATAATCGACGCACACGCGCGCGTTGATCGAGAGCGTGGGACGGATGGCAAGGCGGTCGTAAAGCGCCTTGAAGCGCCAGAAGCCGACGCGCATGCCGTACTCGTGCCAGCTCCAGTTCGGCACGTCCGGAACCATCACCGCGCCCTGCGGCGCAGGCAGCACCTGGCGCGCCATGGCGCGGGAAATGTCCCAGAACTCGAGGTTCACGATGGTCCACACGACCACGCGCGCGCCGCCGGGCAGCGCCAGCGGCGGCCGGTCGACGATCGCGGAATAGGCGACGCGTTCGCGCGGTTGCAGGGCCATGGCCGGTTTCCTCAGGCGGGCGCGGTGAGCGCTTCGAGCTCGAGCGCGTCGGAGCGGACGACGAAGCCGAAGGCGGTGCGGATGCAGGCGAGCGCGGCGTCGTGGAGCGCGGGCCCGTCCATGGTGTCCACGCAATCCTCGACCACCACCACCGCGTAGTCGAGCGAGCACGCGGCCGCCACGGTGGAGAGCACGCAGCTGTTGGTGTTCACGCCGGTCACGTAGAGCGTGTTCACGCTGTGCGCGCGCAGCATGAAATCGAGGTCGGTCCCGATGAAGCAGTCGTAGCGCTTCTTGCTATCCACGAGCCGGTCGCCCTCGCGCCAGAGCTGCGGCATCACCTGCACGCCGGGCATGCCCTCGAGGTTGTGCGCGAGGACGTTCTTGCGCGGATTGTCGCGATTCTCGGCGCGCGTGCGCCAGAACGGATTGCAGCGGATCTCGGCCGCGTCGCGATAGCGCGTGAGGAGGTGCACGACCGGGATCCCCGCCGCACGGCAGCGATCCAGGAAGCGTTCGTTCGCCGCGACCACCCGGGCCGCTTTCGGCGCGGCCAGCGGCATCGTCGCCACGTCCGGATCGAGATGACCGCGATGCAGGTCGATCGCGACCACGGCGGGTCTCACGCGATCCACGCCCAGGTTCATGCGCCGGCTCCTCCGCTTTTTTCCGTGTGCTGGACGCCCGAAGCGTAGCGTGCCCCGGCGCGCGGATCAATCGGGCGGGATCAGGCTTCCATCCGCAGAAGCCGCGCGGCGGTCCGCCCCAGGATCAGCTCGCGCTCGCCATCGGCAAGGCCGAGGCGCTCTACCGCCTCGACCGGGCGCTCGAGGCCCATGTCGAAGCAGTAATCGCTGCCGAGGAGGACGCGGTCCGCGCCCACCTGGCGGATCAGGTTCAAATTGATGCGATCGTCGTGGCCGATGGTGTCGTAGGTGAAGCGGCGCAGGTACGCGCTCGGCCGTTCCTTCAGGTGCGCGAGCTCGGGCCGCACCTTCGCCCCGTGGTCCAACCGCCCGATGAGGGCCGGCAGCGTGCCGCCCGCATGCGGCAGGTTCACCTCGAGCCCCGGGAACGCGTCGAGCACGCCGCCGAAGATGAGGTTCGCGGCGGCCACCCCCGTATCGTACGGATTGCCGAGCAGGTTCTTGAGCCACCAGCGCTGCAGGCGCTCCGCCCCGATCACGTACACCGGATGGAGGAAGATCGGCCAGCCGATCTCCTCGCACTTGGCATAGACGTCCCAGTAGCGGCGGTCGTCGATCTCGGAATCCGCGAAGCTGGTCGCGAGATAGAGCCCGCGCAATCCGGGAAGCTTCGCCGCGCGCTCCAGCTCGCGCAGGCCGAGGGCGGGTTGCTGCATCGGCACCATGGCGAAGCCGAGGAAGCGATCGGGGTGCGCGAGGTGCGCGGCGCTCGCGGCGTCGTTGAAGGCCTGCGAGAGCGCGAGGCCGAAGGCGGGCGGCGCCCAATGCACCATCGGCATCGTGAGCGAGAGGACGTGCACGTCGACGCGCTCCGCATCCATCTGCGCGAGCCGCGGCGCGAGGTCCACGAATGCGTCGGTGAACCCGTTCGCGAGCCCCGGGACCTGGATGCGGTAGCCGAAGTCGCCGCGCTCGACCCTCGCGCCGTGCGCGGCGCCCTCGCGCGCGAGGAGCTCGATCCACTCGCGCGGGTACCAGTGCGTGTGCGTGTCGATCGTGCGCATCGCCCGCGCCGGCGCGCTCACTCCGGCTGGATCTTCGCGTCGCGCGCGACCTTGCCCCAGCGCGCGGCCTCGGCCTTGTAGTGCTCCTCGAGCTGCACGCCGGTCATCGGGTCGGCCGTCACCCCGCGCTTCTGGAGCTTATCCGCGACGTCCGGCTCCTTCACGATCTCGTTCACGCTGCGGTTGAGGAGCTCGACGACGGCCGCGGGCGTGCCCTTCGGCGCGACGAACGAATACCAGGTGGTCACGCGATATCCGGGCAGCGTCTCCTCGATCGTCGGAAGGTCCGGCAGCTCCGGCGCGCGTTTCGCACCGGAGACGCCGAGCCCGCGCAGCTTCCCGCTCTTCACGTGGCCCAGCATCGAGGGCAGCGCGTTGAACATGTACTGCACGTTGCCGGCGATGAGGTCGCGCACGCCGGGCGCGCTTCCCTTGTACGGCACCTGCACCGCGTCGATGCCCGCCAGCTGGTTGAAGAGCGTAGCCGCGAGGCCCTGAGTGGTGACCTGCCCGAGCGAGGCGAAGTTGCGCTTGCCGGGACTCGCCTTCGCGAGCGCGATGAATTCCTTCACCGTGTTCGCCTTCACGCTCGGGTGCACCACCAGCACCAGCGGCGTGAACCCGAGCATCGCGACCGGCGTGAAGTCGGCGATCGGATCGTACGGCTTCTGCTTCATGCCCAGCGGCGCCATCACGAACACCGGCGTCGCGAGGCCGAGCGTGTAGCCGTCGGGATCGGCGCGGGCCACCATTCCCATGCCGATCGTGTTGCTCGCGCCGCCGTGATTCTCGACGATCACGGGTTGCTTCAGGCGCTCGGAGAGCTTCTGTCCCACCAGGCGCGCGAGGATATCCGCGCCGCCGCCCGGGGCGTACGGCACGATGATCGTGATGGGCTTTTCGGGATACGCGGCGCCGGCGAGCGAGCAGAATGCCACGGCGAGCACCGCGAGCGCGGCGGCGAAAACGTCACGAATGCGAATGGCCATCGTCGTCCTCGTGTTGGTGGTGGGTGTGGGTCGGATGGTGCGGGTGCTGCGCGGGACCATGCCCATGGTCGTGGTCGTGCATCAGCTCCTTCGGCACGTCGGGGAAGAGCTCGCGCGCCTTGGGCGCCGCGCCGCCCGCCCACTCGACGCCGCCTTTCTTGCGCGCCGCCGCGAAGAAGTCGTCCCAGGAAAGCGCCGCCGGATCCCGTGCGACCTCCAGGCGCTGCGCGAGCGCGGCGAGCACGAGCTTGCGGATCCTGCGCCCGTCCCATCCCTCGCAGAGCTTCGCGAGCTGCTCGATTCGCGTCGTGTCCTTCGCGAGCGGGAGGAGGGCCGGCCATTGCACCGCGAGCTCGCCCAGGGCGCTCTCGAGGATCTTCGCGATGGTGGGCACGTCGGGGAGCGAGAAGTTCATCACCAGGTCGGCGCGCGACAGGAACGCCTCGTCGACCGCCTGGATGAAGTTGGTCGTGGTGACGAAGAGCACCGCCGGGAGCTTCCTCGCGATCTCGTCGATGCCGAGCAGCACCGCGTCGGTCGCGCGATGCACGTCGACCGGATTCGCCTCGAAGGACGCCGCCGAGCGGCGCACCGCGAAGCTCTCCACCTCGTCGACGAGCACCACCGTGAAGGGCCGGCGCGCGGCGATCTCGGGCACGGTCTCGGTGAGAAGGCGCGTCACGTTCCTCTGGCTCTCGCCCAGCATGTCGCTCGGGAAGGCGTGCGGATTGATCTCCACCAGCGTGGTCGCGCCTTCGCGCGCGAGCGCCAATGCCGCGACCTGCGCGAGCCCGCGTGCCATCGTGGTCTTGCCCGTGCCCGGCGGGCCCGCGAGCACGATCAATCCGTGCGGAAGCCCCGAGAGCATCGAGAGCCTGCGCCCGTGCTTCAACACCAGCAGCGCCTGCGCGAGGAGGCGCTCCTTCACCTCGCGCGGCACGACGATCGCGTCCCAGTCCTTGTCGTGGTGCTCCGCGGGGAGCACGTGCATCGAGAGGACGCCGGGCGGGAGCGCGGTCTTGCTCATCGCGTCGGAGCGTCGCCTACTCGCCCGGCCGCTTGTCGTCGGGCCACTGGATCTGCGACAGCTCCTGCATCGAGAGCAGCGTGTCCTCCGCCTCCTCGAAGAGCACCATCGGATCCATCAGCGCGCGCATCGTCTCGAGGATCGAGTCGAACATGTGGATGCGCACCAGGCGGCACTGGTTCTTCGGATCGTCGTTGAAGTGCTGGTGCCAGAGGAAGTGGTCGACGATGATGAGGTCGCCCTTCTTCCAGCGATGGTGCTCGCCCTTGTCGGGCGCGGTGCCCATGAAGCTGTGGCCGTAGCCCTCGACCACGTAGAGCCACGCCTCGCCGGGATGGCGGTGCAGCGACTGGGTCTTGCCGGGCGCGAACTGGATCATCACCTGCGTGAGCCCGGACGCTTCGTTCCCGATCGCGCGGTCGTTGAGGAACTTGGTGCGCGTGCCGCGCGGAGTCGCGAGGATCTCCTGCTCGTCGTAGGGCGTATGGATGCGTCCGCTGCGGCGCTTCTTCGTCTCCGCTTCCAGGCGGCGCAGCCTCCTCGCGTACGGATCGTCGCCCGGGATGCCGCGCGAGAACGCCGGCCGCGGCGGCAGGGTCTCGAACTTCTCGTGGCCGCGATCCTCGATCACGCTCATGCCGAGCGTCGCGAGCGTGGGCTCCGAGGAATAGCTCATGAATCGCGCCGGCTTGTCGCCGTCGTTGCCGTGGCGGTGCCAGCTCCATGCGGGCAGGTGGATCGCGTCCCACGCTTTCCAGTCGTAGCGCACGCCGTCCACCTCGGTCCAGCCCGATCCCTCGACCATGAAGAGGATCGCGTCCCACGAGTGGCGGTGGATGGTGGTGGTCGCGCCCGGATCGATCTCGTGCACCAGCGCGTCGAGCGAGCGTGTGGGCCGGTCGCCGTCCCAGCCCATGTAGACTCCCTGCCGCATCCCCCGCGCCGTCGGCACGAGCTTCACGTCCTCCTTGCGGATGACGCTCTGCCGGTAGTTGCGCCATTCCTCGAGGAATTCCTTCCGGCGCTTCTTCTGGATGTGGTAGTGCGTTGTGGTGGTCTGGGTCTTGGTCGACATGGGCGGGCGGTGCGGCGAGGGAGCGCCGCGGCTGGTGCGAAGGAAAACCGGCGCGGACCAAAGTTCCGCTATACTGAACATCGTTCCAATTTGTTGCCGGTCGGCGTAGTTGAACATAGAATGCCGGGACCGGTCAATTTCCCGCGGCTCACTCCCATGCGTACCTTCCGCCCGTTCGCGCTCGTCGCCGCTTCCTTCGTCGCCGCCCTCGCCACCGCCACGTTCGCGCAGATGCCGGCGGCCGATGTCTTCCACTACCAGGGGCCCGACCGCGAGGCGAAGCTCGTGGCCCAGGCGAAGAAGGAAGGCAAGGTCGTCCTCTACACGTCGCTCGCGCCTTCGGAGGCGAAGCCGCTCGCCGCCGCGTTCCAGAAGAAGTACGGCATCCCGGTCGAGCTGTGGCGCGCGCTCTCCGACAAGGTGGTGCAGCGCACGGTCGCCGAGGCGCGCGCGCATCGCGCCGACGTGGACGTGGTCGAGACCAACGGTCCCGAGATGGACATGATCGCCAACGAGAGGGTGCTCGAGCCTTGGGACTCGCCCTATCTCGCGGACCTTCCGCCCGCCGCCGTCCCCCCGGGGCACCCGTGGCTGCCGGACCGCATGAACTTCTTCGTCGTGGGCTTCAACACCGACAAGGTGAAGCGCTCCGAGATTCCCGCGACCTACGAAGGCTTCCTCGACCCGAAGTGGAAGGGCAAGCTCGGCATCGAGGCGACCGACCAGGAATGGATGGCGACCCTCGTGAAGACGATGGGCGAGGAGAAGGGCATGGACTTCTTCCGCAAGTTGGCCGCGATGAAGCCGGACATGCGCAAGGGCCACGTGCTGATCGCGAAGCTGGTCTCCGCGGGCGAGGTTCCGGTGTGCCTCTCCTGCTATAACAGCAACATCATCTCGCTCAAGCGCAAGGGCGCGCCGGTGGACTTCGTGCCGGTTCAGCCGGTGGCCGCGCGCCCGCAGGGAATCGGGGTCGCCAAGGCGGCGCCGCATCCGGCCGCTGCGGTGCTCTTCGCCGACTTCGTGCTCTCGCCCGAGGGCCAGAAGCTCTACGAATCCATGGGCCGCGTCCCCGCGAGCACGAAGGTGAAGAGCGAGCTCAACGATTTCCCGTTCACGATGATGGATCCGAAGATCGTCCTCGAGGAAGAGGACAAGTGGCAGAAGCTCTGGGACCAGCTCTTCCTGCAGAGATAGGATGAACGCCCTTCCCACGCACTGGCTGCCGCTCGCCGCCATCGTCTTCCTGCTGGGCCTGAAGCACGGCCTGGATCCCGACCACCTCGCCGCGATCGACGGGCTCACGCGCTTCAACGCCGGGCGCCGGCCGATCGTCTCGCGCTGGTCGGGGCTGCTCTTCTCGACGGGCCACGGCGTGGTCGTCACGCTCGTCGCGATCACCGTGGCGACCGTCGCCACGCAATGGCGCGTTCCGGCGTGGCTCGACGGCGCCGGCGCGTGGATCTCGATCGCGTTCCTCGCGGTCCTCGGAAGCGCGAACCTCGCCGCGGTGCTGCGCACGCCGCGCGGCGAGATGGTGCGTCCCGTGGGACTCAGGAGCCGCTTCTTCCAGCGCCTCACGCGCACCGAGCACCCGATCCTCATCGCCGCGGTGGGCGCGTCCTTCGCGCTCTCGTTCGATACCTTCAGCCAGGCGGTGCTCTTCTCGGTCACCGGCTCGCACATCGCCGGCTGGCTCTTCGCCGCCGCGTTGGGCCTCGTCTTCACCGCCGGCATGATGGCCACCGACGCGCTGAACGGCCTTTGGGTGAGCCACCTGGTGCGCTCGGCGGACGCGCGCGCGGCCGCGGCCTCGCGCGTGATGAGCGTCGCGATCGCCCTCGTCGCGCTCGCGATCGCCGCGCTCGCGCTCGCGCGCCGCGTGCTGCCCACGCTCGACCAGCGCCTCGGCTCGTGGGATAGCGTCCTCGGCATCGCGGTGGTCGCCGCGGTCGCCGCCGCTTACGTCGTCGCCCTTCGCATCACCCGGGAGCCCCGATGGACCCACGCTTGAAGAAGCCCAAGCCTAAGCGCATGCGGCTTTCCTCGGTCGCGAACGCCATCCGCCTCACCAAGGCCTTCTCGGAGCAGGAATACGAGATGGGGATCAGCGCGCTCGCGGTGCGGCTCGGGCTCGCGAAGAGCACCGTGCATCGCCTCGCGACCACGCTGGTCGAGTACGACATGCTCGAGCAGAACCGCGAGACCGGGAAGTACCGCCTCGGCCTCGCGTTCTTCGAGCTGGGCACGCTGGTGCGCCGCAAGATGGACGTCACCACCGAGGCGCAGGGCGAGATCCATGCGCTCGCCGATTCGAGCGGCGAGACGGTGCAGCTCGCGATCCTCGACCACCTCACCGTGCTCTACATCCGCATCCGCGAGAGCCGCCAGGCGGTGCGCCTTTCCTCCGGGCTCGGGTCGCGCGCGCCTGCGCACTGCACCGGAGTGGGCAAGGCGCTCCTCGCGTTCCAGCCGCCGGACGTCGTGCAGCAGGTGATCGACAACGGCCTGAAGCGCCACACCGAGAACACCATCACGGATCCGGACAAGCTGCGCGCCGAGCTCGCGACCATCCGCGCACGCGGCTACGCGATCGACGACGAGGAGATCGAGGTGGGCCTGCGCTGCGTGGCCGCGCCCATCCGCGACCACAGCTCGCGCGTGGTGGCCGCGATCAGCGTCGCCGCGCCGGTGCAGCGCATGAGCAAGAAGCAGGTGCAGGCGACGATCCCGTCGGTGCTGGCCGCGGCGGAGAACATCTCGCGGCGCCTGGGATACATTCCCAAGCTCGCCGCCGCGATGATGGCGGACTGATGCGCGAGGTCCGCATCGCGAGTGGCGAATCGTTTTCCTGCGCGGAGGACGACACGCTGCTCAGAGCGGCGCTGCGCGCGGGCCTGGGCTTTCCCTACGAGTGCAACTCCGGCGCGTGCGGCACGTGCAAGTCGGAGCTCGTCGAAGGCGAGGTCCATTCGCTGCGGCCCGATGCGCCGGGGCTCGCCGAGCGCGACCGCGCCAGGAATCGCGTGCTCGCGTGCCAGGCGCAGCCGCGCAGCGACTGCGCCATCAAGGTGCGCCTGCGTCCCGAGAACGTGCCGATGCACCGGCCGGCGCGCTTCGTCGCCCGCCTCGAATCGATCCGCGAGCTCACGCACGACATGCGCGAGTTCACCTTCGCCGCGGCGCCCGGCGCTCCCGGATTCCTCGCCGGCCAGTACGCGCTCTTCTATCTTCCCGGCCTCGCCGTGCCGCGCACCTACTCGATGTCGAACGTCGACGACGGGAGCGGGCGCTGGCAGTTCATCGTGCGCCGTGTGCCGGGCGGCACCGGCACCAACACGCTCTTCGACAAGGTGCCGGTGGGTTCCGAGGTCGCGATCGACGGGCCCTACGGCCTCGCGTACCTGCGTGCCGACAGCCCGCGCGACATCGTGTGCATCGGCGGCGGCTCGGGCATGGCGCCGATGCTCTCGATCGCGCGCGGCGCGGTGCGCGAGCCGCGGCTCGACGGGCGCCGGATCCACGTTTTCTACGGCGCGCGCACGCTTCGCGACCTGTGCGGGGAGGCCGAGCTCGCCTCGCTTCCCGGCTATGGCGAGCGCATCTTCTTCCACCCGGTGCTCTCGCAATCGGAGGAGGGCGAAGGCTGGAGCGGCGCGAAGGGGTTCGTGCACGAGATCGCGCGCGACTTCATCGCCGAGCGCTGGAACGACTTCGAGTACTACTTCGCGGGGCCGCCGCCGATGGCCGAGGCGGTGCAGCGCATGCTCATCGACAAGAGGGTACCGTACAACCAAGTGCATTTCGACAGCTTCTATTAGGTCGAAATGCACACGCACCGGGAACGACGATGGAGCGGACGCAGGGCGCCGCTCATCGTCATCGAGCAGGAATGAACGCATGTCGAAATTGAGGCTGGCACTCGGCTGCTGGAACTACGACCGCACGCGCGGCCTGATGGAAGGCCGCATCCAGCCCGACGGCATCGACCTCGTCTACCTCAACATGCCGGTGGAGGAGACGTTCTTCCGCATGCTGCGCCACCGCGAGTTCGACGTGGCCGAGATGTCGCTCTCGTCGTACTCCGTATCGCTCACGCGACCGGACAAGCCCTTCATCGCGATCCCGGTGTTTCCCTCGCGCTTCTTCCGGCATTCGTGCATCTACGTGAACGCGCGATCCGGCATCCGGGAGCCGAAGGACCTGGTCGGGAAGAACGTCGGCAATCCCGAATACCAGATGACCGCGCCGGTGTGGATCCGCGGCATCCTGCAGGACGAGTACGGCGTGCCGGTGGACGGGGTCACCTACCGCACCGGCGGCGAGGAGGAGCCCGGCCGCCCCGAGAAGCTCAAGCTGGACCTTCCGCCGAACATCAGGGTCCAACCCATCGGCGAACGCGACACGCTCTCCGCGATGCTCCGGGACGGCGGGATCGATGCGCTCTACACGGCGCGCATGCCCTCGACTTACCGTACCGCCCGGGATCGCGTGAAGCGCCTCTTCGAGAACTACATGGAGGTGGAGCAGGCGTACTACCGCAAGACGCGCATCTTCCCGATCATGCACACCGTGGTGATCCGCCGCGCTCTCTACGAGCAATACCCGTGGATCGCGATGTCGCTCTACAAGGCGTTCGCGCAGGCGCAGCGCGAGGCCTACGAGGACCTGTACGTCACCGCGGCGTTGAAGACGATGCTGCCATGGCTCACCAAGCACGTGGAGGACGCCCGCGCGCTCATGGGCGACGACTACTGGTCGTACGGCTTCGCGCCGAACCGGGAATGCCTCGATACCTTCCTGCGTTATCACCATGAGCAGGGACTCTCCAGGACGCGCCTCGCGCCGGAGGCGCTCTTCGCGCCGGAGACGATGGAAAGCTTCGTGATCTGATGGCCGAGCCGATCGGAACGAAGAAGCACACCCTCCTCGACCACACGATGGGCGTGGACGGGACGCACGCGCACGCCGAGGGCGACTACGACCACGATCACGATCACGACGACTTCGGCGAGTACGACCCCGAGCACGACGCGCTCTGGCAGCAGGACCACATCCAGCTCGTCTCCGTCGGGATCGACATCGGTTCCTCGGGCACGCAGGTGATCTTCTCGCGCATCTACATGCGCAGGCTCGCCGAGGACCTCACCAGCCGCTATTTCGTGGTGAAGCGCGAGACGCTCTCCCAGTCGCCGGTGGCGCTCACGCCGTACGTGAGCGAGGAGCGCATCGACGAGCGCGCCGTGGGCGAGATCGTGGATCGCGCCTACACCGAGGCCGGCATCCATCCCGACAACATCGATACCGGCGCGGTCATCCTCACGGGCGAAGCGCTGCGGCGCGACAATGCGAAGGCGATCGCCGACGTGCTCGCGGAGATGGGCGGCGAGTTCGTGTGCGCGACCGCCGGCCACCACATGGAGTCGCTCCTCGCGGCCTACGGCTCGGGCGCCGCGAAGGCCTCGCACGATCTCGGGCGCCCGGTGCTCAACGTCGACATCGGCGGCGGCACCACCAAGCTCGCGCTGGTCGAGAACGGCCGCGTCGTGCACACCGCGGCGATCCACATCGGCGGGCGGCTCGCGGTGGTGGACGAAAGTGGACGCCTCACGCGCCTGGATCCTGCCGGCAAGCAGCTCGCGAAGAACGCGGGCCTCGAATGGAAGCTCGGCGACCTGGTGAGCGCCGTGCAGCTCGACCGCGTGGCGGCCTGGATGGCCGACGCGCTCGTCGCCGCTCTCACCGTGAGCCCCACGCCGGCGCCGATCGATTCGATGTGGCTCACCGATCCGCTCGATCCGGTCGAGGGCATCGCCGGCGTGATGTTCTCCGGCGGCGTGGGCGAATACGTGTATGGCCGCGAGTCGCGCGATTTCGGCGACCTGGGCCGGCGCCTGGGCCTCGCGATCCGCGCGCGGCTGGACGCGGGACGTCTTCCGTATCCGCTGCTGCCGGCGGGCGAGTGCATCCGCGCGACTGCGATCGGCGCCTCCGAATACAGCGTGCAGCTTTCGGGCAACACGGTGTACGTCTCCAACCCGGGCACGCTCCTGCCGCGCAAGAACCTGCAGGTGCTGCAGCCCGACGTCTCGCTCGAGGGCGACATCGACGCCGCGCGCGTGACGCAGGCGATCCGCCGCCACTTCGAGGCCTTCGACTTGGCCGAGGGCGAGGCGCAGGTTGCGCTCGCCTTCCGCTGGCACGGGCCGCCCGCCTATGCGCGCATCGCCGCGCTCGCGCGCGGGATCGTCGAGGCGCTGCCCATGACGCTCCTCGAGTCGAAGCCGATCTATCTCGTCCTCGACGGCGACATCGCGCACTCGCTCGGGGCGCTCCTCAAGGAGGAGTGGTCCGTCGCCTCGGACGTGCTGGTGATCGACGGCGTGTCGCTCTGGGATTTCGACTACGTGGACCTGGGCCGCGTGCGCATGCCTTCGTACACCGTGCCGGTCACGATCAAGTCGCTCGTGTTCAGCGAGGATCCGCGAGGGCCGCGGATGCGCGGCCACGGGCACTCGCACGGCCACGACCACGAGCACGGCGAAGGCCATCACCACCATCATCATCACCCCCATTCCCGGGAGGCTCGTCCATGAGTACCCCGATCGCAGCCAGGCGCGCGGCGGCGGCCGAAACCCGCGCGCTTCGCCAGCAGCTCGCCGACGCGCTTTCCATGTTGGAGCGCGCGGAGGTGATCGACTTCAACGGCCACATGAGCTGCCGCCTCCCGGACAGCGACCACGTCCTCATCAACTCCGGGAAGTCGGTGAGGAGCGCGCTCAGCGCCGAGGACATCATCGCGATCGACATGGACGGCCGCCCGGTGGACGGCGACGTGGTGCCGCCGATGGAGTTCCACATCCACACCGAGATCTACCGCCGGCGCCCCGACGTGACGGCGGTGGCGCACACGCATCCGCTGTGGTCCACGCTCTTCAGCATGACCGGGCAGGCGGTGGAGCCGGTGACGATGCAGGCCGCGGTGATGGGGCCGATCCGGTCCTTCGCGAAGACCGCGTCGATCAACCAGAAGGCGCTCGCCGAGGAGCTCGCCGCGGCGCTGGGCGATGACCGCGTGGTGATGCTCAAGTCCCACGGCGCGGTGATCGCGGGCGCCGACATCGTGGAGGCTTTCGTGCTCGCGATCTACCTCGAGGAGACCGCGCGCCGCCAGTATCTCGCCCGCGCGCTCGGCACCCCGTACGCGCTCACCGCCGAGGAAGTGAAGACCATCGGCGCGAACCTCGGAAAGCCCCACCTGCTTCGGAAGGTCTGGGATTACCACCACGCGAAGCTGAGGGCCTAGAGACCACCACATTCCTATGCAGACCGACGTTCTTCATAAAGGAACACCCCTGATCGCGGCGCCGGCCCCCGGCGATGGCCGCCGCTTCGAGTGGGGATGGGTCCTCGTCGGCCTGTGCGTCGCGCTCGTGGTCTATCTCGCGGTCGTGCCGCTGGGATTCCTGCTGTGGCAGAGCTTCCTCACGCCGCAGACCGCGGACCAGGCGGCCCGCTTCACGCTCGGCAACTACCTGGATGCGTACGGCACCACCGAGACCTGGGCGCTGCTGCGCAACTCGATCGAGTTCGCGATCGGCGCCTCGTGCTTCTCGTTCGTGGTGGGAGCCGGCCTCGCGTGGATGAACGAGCGCACCAATACGCCGTTCAAGACGCTCTTCTACGGGCTCGCGCTCCTGCCGCTCATCATCCCGAGCGTGCTCTTCACGGTGTCATGGATCCTGCTCGCGAGCCCGAAGATCGGCATCCTCAACCTGCTGCTGAAGGACACGCTGGGCCTCGACCACCATGTCTTCGACATCTACTCGATCTGGGGAATGATCTGGGTGGACGGCCTGCACTATTCGCCGATGGCCTTCCTCCTCATGTCGGCCGCCTTCCGCGCCATGGATCCGGCGCTCGAGGAGTCGGCGATGATGAGCGGGGCGAACGTGCTGCAGGTGGCGTGGCGCGTGACGTTGAAGCTCACGTGGCCGGCGATCATCGCGACCATCCTCATCCTCTTCGTGCGCGCGATCGAATCCTTCGAGGTGCCGGCGCTGCTGGGACTGCCCGTGGGCATCGAGGTCTTCACCTCCTCGATCTACGAGGCGGTGCACCGCTACCCGAGCCAGGTCGGGCTCGCGAGCGCGTACGCCGTGACGCTGCTGGTCATCACGAGCGTGGGCGTGTATTTCCAATCGCGGCTCTCCAGCCGCGGCTCGAAGTACGCGACGATGACCGGCAAGGGCTTCCGGCCGCGGCAGATCGACCTGGGGCCGTGGCGCTACTTCACCGCCGGGATCTTCATCGTCTATTTCCTGCTGATCGTGGTCCTGCCGTTCCTGGTCCTGCTGTGGTCGTCGTTCCAGAAGTTCTACTCGGTGCCGTCGTGGAAGGCGCTGCACAACCTCACGCTCGACCCGTACCGGTTCATCGTCACGTACCCGAGCCTCATCAGCGCCGTGACCAACACGCTGGTGCTCTCGATCGGCACGGCGACCGTCATCATGCTGGTGACGGCGGTGATCACCTGGGTGGTGGTGAAAACCAGGATCCCGGGCCGGTGGCTGCTCGACAACGTGGCGTCGCTCCCGCTCGTCTTCCCGGGGCTCGTGCTGGGCTTGTCGATCATGATCTTCTACCTGAACGTCGACATCGGCGTGTACGGCACGATCTGGATCATGTTCATCGCCTACATCACGCGCTTCATGCCGTACGGGCTGCGCTACAACACCGCGTCGATGCTGCAGATCCACAAGGAGCTCGAGGAGAGCGCGGCGATGAGCGGGGCGTCGTGGGGGACCACGTTCTGGCGCATCGTCCTTCCGCTCTTGAAGCCTGGTCTCGTCGCGGGATGGATCTACGTGCTGCTCCTTTCCGTGCGCGAGCTCTCGAGCTCGATCCTGCTCTACAGCCCGGGCACCGAGGTGGTTTCGGTGGTGATCTGGGAGCTCTGGGAGAACGGGCAGTACGTCGAGCTCTCGGCGCTGGGGGTGATGTTCATCCTCTCGCTCTTCTTCATCGTGATGTTCGCCCAGTGGCTGGGCCGGAAATTCGGGGTGAAGGAATGATGCGAGTGAAAGACTGTGGTTACTCCGCAGTAATCCGTGGTTCCTCCGCAGTAACAGGAGAAACACCGTGTTGAGAGTCGAAGGTTTGTTCACGGAGTATCCGAACGAGCGCGGCGAGATCGTGAAGGCCGCCCAGGACGTCACTTTCGAGGTTCCCGAGGGCAAGCTCTTCACGCTGCTGGGTCCCAGCGGCTGCGGGAAGACCACGACGCTGCGCTCCATCGCCGGGCTCGAGCGCCCGCGCGTGGGCGAGATCGCGGTGAAGGAGCGCATCGTCTACTCGTCGGCCAAGCGCGTGTTCGTGGCGCCCAACCGCCGCGGCTTCGGCATGGTGTTCCAGTCGTACGCGATCTGGCCGCACATGACCGTGTACGCCAACGCGGCGTTCCCGCTCTCGGTCGGCGGCCGCAAGCTCTCGCGCAAGGAGATGCGCGAAAGGGTGATGCGCGTGCTCGCCGCATGCCAGCTCGACCACCTCGCCGAGCGCGAGGCGACCAAGCTTTCGGGCGGCCAGCAGCAGCGCCTCGCCCTCGCGCGTGCGCTGGTGATGGAGCCGCAGCTGCTGCTCCTCGACGAGCCGCTCTCCAACCTGGACGCGAAGCTGCGCGAGCGCATGCGCTTCGAGCTCAAGCGCCTGCAGCGCGAGCTGCGCATCACGACCATCTACGTGACGCACGACCAGAGCGAGGCGCTCGCGCTCTCGCACGAGATCGCGGTGATGAACGAGGGCCGCATCCAGCAGATCGGCAGCGCGCGCGACATCTACGAGCGGCCGCAGAGCGCGTTCGTCGCGGATTTCGTCGGATCGACCAACTTCCTCGACGGCTCGGTGCTGGGCCCCGACGAAGGCGACAAGCGCTACCGCGTGCGCACCGAGATCGGCGACCTTTCCGTGCGCGCCATGGACATCCTGCGTCCCGAGGACAAGGTGCTGCTCTCCGTGCGTCCCGAGGACGTGGACCTCGCCGAGGCGAAGCCCGAAGGCATGAACGTGCGCGAGGCGAAGGTGGACGCGAAGGTGTTCCTCGGCGAGTGCGTCGACTTCCAGGTGAAGCTCGGCAGCCGCACGCTCCTCTCGCGCCGGCATCCGTCGCTGCGCACGCCCGTGGGCCACCCCATCTTCGTGCGCATCGATCCCGACAAATGCATCGCGTTGAAGGCCGCCTGAGGAATGCAGAAAAAGCACGACAAGCTGCGAATCAAGGCCGCGACCCGGACCTCGAAATACGCGGTGGCTCCGGCGAAGGACCGCTGGGCCTCCGACGTCATCGTCGACCTGCTGCACGCCTACGACCTGCCGCACGCCGCGTTGAACCCGGGCGCGAGCTATCGCGGGCTGCACGACTCGATCGTGAACTACGGGCAGAACCGCCCGACGATGATGCTCTGCCAGCACGAGGAGACGGCGGTGCAGGTCGCGCACGGATATGCCAAGGCGAGCGGCAAGCCGATGGTCGCCATCCTGCACAACCTCGTGGGCCTGCTGCACGCGAACATGGCGATCTATTACGCCTACATCGACCGCGCGCCGGTCTTCATCGTGGGCGCAACCGGTCCGATGGACGAGACCAAGCGCCGCCCTCGCATCGACTGGATCCACACCGCGCAGGGCCAGGGCGAGGCGGTGCGCCAGTACACCAAGTGGGATTACCAGCCGCACACCATCGACGGCGTGCCGGAGTCCTTCGCCCGCGCCTACGGCGTGATGATGACGCAGCCGCAGGGCCCGGTGTACATGATCTACGACGCCTGGCTGCAGGAACAGAAGCTGGACCATGACGTGCCGCTTCCGCCACCGCACGCGGTGAAGGTGCCGGCGCGCATCGGTCCGGATCCGGCGGCGCTCGCAAGGGCCGCCGACATGATCGGCGCGGCCGAGCGCCCGGTGATCATCGCCGAGTACACGGGACGCGACGCGGAGGCCTTTCACACCCTTGTGGAGCTGGCCGAGACCGCGGGCGTCCCGGTGTACGACATCAATAGCCGCTTGAACTTCCCGACGCGGCATCCATTGAACGTGAGCCTCACCAAGGACGCGTTCCGCACCGCCGACCTCGTGCTCTGCCTCGATGCGCGCGACTGGGAGAAGCCCACCACCGAGCTCGTGAGCACGACGCGCGAGGTGAAGTCGGTGGTTCCGGCGGGCGCGAAGTGGATCGAGATCGGCTTCGGCGACCTCGAGCTCTCCAGCTGGGCGCTCGACTACCAGCGCATGAACCACGCGGATCTGCGCGTGATGGCGGACACCACGCTCGCGATCCCGATGCTCACCGAGCTGCTGCGTGCGCGCATCGCGAACGACAGGAAGCTCGCCGCGAAGGTGAAGGCGCGCACCGCCGAGGTATCGGCGAAGACCCGCGCGCGCTGGAAGAGATGGGAGGCCGAAGCGCGCGAGGACTGGGATGCGTCGCCGATCACCTTGCCGCGGCTCGCGAGCGAGGTGTGGAGCGCGATCCGCGGCGAGGATTGGGTCCTCACCGCGGGAACGCTCGAGGAGTGGACGCGCAAGCTCTGGAATTTCGAGAAGCCCTGTCGCCATGCCGGCCGCTCGCTCGGCACCGCGACGCAGTTGGGCATCTCGCTCGGCGTGGCGCTCGCCCATCGCGGGCAAAAGCGCCTCGTGGTGGACCTGCAGCCCGACGGCGACCTCATGTTCGACGCGGGCGCGCTGTGGGTCGCGGCCAAGCACCGCATCCCGATGCTGGTCGTGATGTACAACAACCGCGCGTACTACAACGATTGGGAGCACCAGATCCGCATGGCCAAGCTGCGCGGCACTCCCGTGGAGCGTGCGCACATCGGCATGGACATGACCGATCCCGATCCCGATTTCGCCGGCCTCGCGCGCTCCATGGGCTGGTACGGCGAGGGTCCGATCGACGATCCGAAGAAGGTCGCCGCGGCCTTGAAGCGCGCGATCGCGAAGGTGAAGGCGGGCCAGCCGGCGCTCGTCGACACCCTCACGCAGAAGCGATGAGCATGGGAGCGATCCGCAGGGTGGCATTCATCGGCGCGGGACGCATGGGGATGCCCATGATCGGCCACGTCGTGAAGCGCGGCTTCGAGGTCGCGGTGCACGACATCGATCCGGCGAAGCGCGCGGGCGTCGAAGGCCGCGGGGCGCGCTGGGAAGCCGATTGCCGCGCGCTCGCGCGCTCGAGCGAGGCGGTCCTCATCTGCGTGGGCTACGATCGCGAGATTCGCGAGCTGCTCGCCGCCGATGGCGCGCTCGCCGAGGCGCCCGCCGGAACCATCGTCGCGATCCTCTCGACCGTTCACCCGAAGACCGTGGTCGAGCTCGCGGAGGCGGGCGCGAAGCGCGGCGTGCACGTGCTCGATTCGACGGTCTGCCGCGGCGGGCAGGCGGCGGACGAGGGGACGCTCCTCTCCTTCGTGGGAGGCGAGGCGGCGGTGGTGGAGCGGCTGAAGCCGGTGCTCGCGTCCTACTCCACCGACATCGTGCACACGGGCGCGGCCGGCACCGCGCAGGTCGCCAAGGCCGCGAACAACATGGTGATGTGGTCGTGCCTCATCGCCAACCACGAGGCGCTCGCGCTCGCCCAGCGCCACGGCATGGACGTGGAGAAGCTGCGCGAGGCGCTCAAGCTTTCCAGCGCCGACAATTACGTCCTCAGGAACTGGCGCGTGAACACGATGGCCTGGGCCGAGGACGACCTGGAGATCGTTCAGGCGATGGCGGCGGAGCGCGGAATCGCGCTGCCGCAGGCGGGGCTGAACCGGGAGCTCGCCCGGATGCTCAAACCGAAACGATTCAAGCTCGACGAATACGGAGTCTAGGGGCCCAGCCCCGGGAAAGGATCAGGAGGTGGTCATGGATACACCCGTGAAGAAGGCGTCCGGAGCCTCGCAACCCGGCGCGATCGTGGAAAACGAGTCGCACTACCACAGCAAGAAGGACCGCATCTTCGTGCGCGGCATCCAGGGGCAGTACAGCCTCAAGGAGGAGCTCGCGCGGGTGCGCTCCATGCCGCGCGTGAGGAAGGCGAAGGACATCAAGTTCCGCGACGGCCCGCAGACCTACAGCCGGCACTATGTCGAGCCCAAGGACGGCATCTCGCAGCTCTTCCACATCCACCTGGAGGAGTACGCGCCGGGCGGCCGCAGCCAGAAGCACGGCCACGTGAACGAGGCGGCGTTCTACATCCTCGACGGCGAGGGCTA
>Ga0157370_10003203_pt1 | contig 19350 bp, 14 predicted proteins | sample C35metaG_FD_113463 | JGI IMG/M metagenome (GOLD analysis project Ga0157370, IMG submission 113463) | Corn rhizosphere microbial communities from Kellogg Biological Station, Michigan, USA - C3-5 metaG | ecosystem: Host-associated > Plants > Roots > Rhizosphere > Soil | place: USA: Michigan...
GACGCGGCAACGCTGCCCATCGACACGACCACCGGAATCTTCTTCGCCTTGGCGGCAAGCTCGGCCTCGCGGATGCGTTCCGACGCGAGCACCGACCCGCCTGGGCTGTCGACGCGCACAACGAGCGCCTTGATGCCCTTATTGACCCCATCGTCGATCTCCTTGGCGATCGTGTCGCCGCCGGCAGTGCCTGGCCCGGCCTTGCCGTCAACGATCATGCCGGCGATGGTGACGATTCCGATCGGACCATTCGGCTTCTGGTCGACCACATCGGCGACGTAGGAGCCGAGTTTTACTTCCTTGAACGGAGCGCCGTTCGATCCCGCGCCGCCGCCGAGCTGAGCGAGCCGTGCCTCGAATTCGCGCCGATCGCCGATATGGTCGACGAGACCTGCGTTCAGCGCTGCCTTGGCCATGTCGCCGCCGGCGGCCGCAACCGCGCCGTTCATATTGTTCAAGAACAGGTCGATGTTCGCCTTGGGCCGAGCCTGCCTGATTTCCTGCTTCCAGCTCTCGAGCGTCGCCTCGTCGAGCGCGGTGTAATTCTCGCGCGCGGCGGGCGACATGTCGTTGCGGATGAATGGCTCTACGGCCGACTTGTAGGTGCCGACGCGATAGACGTTCGCGGTCACTCCGAGCTTGTCGAGCAGCCCCTTGTAGTAAAGGTTCGAGCCGCCCGGACCGGCGATCAGCACGCCGCCCAGCGGGTTGAGCCAGATTTCCGATGCGGCCGATGCGAGGGCGTAACCGTCGTTCGTATAGCCCACGCCATAAGCAATCACCGGCTTGCCCGATGCGCGCACCTGCCGAACGGCATTCGCAAGGTCGCCGATCGCAGTCTGCCCACCGCCGGCGAACCCGTCGAGATCGAGTGCGACGGCCTTGATCCGGCTGTCGTCCTTCGCTTTGTCGAGCGCCTGGACAAGATCGCGCAGGCGATATTGTTGCGACCGGGCGGATCCGGCGACGTCGGACCAACTGAGCCGCGCCGGTTGCTCGACGACGCTGCCGTCGAGGTTCAGGTCGAGCACGCCTTCCCTGACAGGCGCCGGGCGGGCTGACAGCGCGCCGTAGAGGCCGCCGAAAAAGAGGATAAGAAGGACAAGGACCAATGCGTCCTTGATCCCGACGAGCAGCTTCCAGATCGCACGCACAAACTTCATGGGTCAGGCCTCTGGTAAATTTTTCTTGTCGCTAGCCCAGATCGAACGTCATTGCGAGCGAACGACGCAATCCAGTTTCGATCGACGGCTGGGCTGCTTCGTCTTAAAGGCCTCTTCGGCCCTGTCTCCTGCTTGCCTGTGGGTGCTGCTCCCCTCAATGACGCTCGCGATGGCCGCCGACATTCCAGCAGACGAACATTATGCCGCCTGGCGTGAAGAAATTCGCGCAACGCTGGCGCTCGCCTGGCCGCTGATCCTGGCCAATCTCACGCAGCAGGCGATCCAGGCGACCGACGTGCTTCTCATGGGCCGGCTTGGAGCGACCCAGCTCGCTGCCGCGACCTTGGCGCTCAATCTCACCTTCACCTTCAACCTGATGATGCTGGGGTTGGTGATCGCCTCTTCGCCGATGATGGCCACAGCGCTTGGGCAGCGTTTCAACGCCGTACGCGATGTTCGGCGCACTTTCCGCGCGGGCCTGTGGCTGATCGCGGCCATGCTCCCGCTCTACTGGCTGGTGCTGTGGCATGTGGGCGACCTCATGCTTTTATTCGGCGAGACGCCGGATCTTGCAAGCCAGGGCCAGACTTTCCTTCGGGCCTACATGTGGTGCACTGCACCTTGGCTCCTGTTCCAGCTGCTCAGGAACTTCGTATCGGCGCTGGAACGGCCGCGCATCGTCCTCTGGCTGAGCCTTGGCGGGATTGGGCTCAATGCACTGCTAAGCTGGTCGCTGATCTTCGGCCATTTCGGCCTTCCGGCGCTGGGCCTCGTCGGCGGCGGCCTCGGAAGCACGCTGACGTGGCTCATCATGTGCTCCGCGCTGGTCTGCGCCGTTCTGGTTGACCGGCAGTTCCGCAGATTCCACTCGTTCGGCCATTGGTGGCGCTTTGATGGGCCGAGGATAATGGCCATGGTCAAACTCGGCTGGCCGATCGGGGTCACCATGGCCCTTGAAATGGGCGTGTTCGCGCTAGCCGCTTACTTCATGGGCTGGATCGGCGCCCCAGCGGTCGCCGCCCACGCGGTCGCGCTGCAGCTTGCGGCGCTGACCTTCATGGTTCCGCTTGGGCTCGGCCAGGCCGCGACGGTGCGGGTCGGACTGGCGGTGGGGCGCGGCGATGCACCTGGAATCAGCCGTGCAGGCTGGACTTCCTGGGCGATGGGCGTCGCTTTCATGGGCACGATGGCGATAGGCATGTGGAGCATCCCGCGTCCGCTCGTCACCTTATTCCTCAAGGACGTGCCTGCGAATGCGGAGACAATCGCGCTAGCGGTGAGCTTCCTCAATGTCGCGGCGGCCTTCCAGCTGGCGGACGGAGCGCAGGTCATCGGCGCCGGAATGCTTCGCGGTCTCCACGATACGCGCTGGCCCTTGCTATTCGCGCTTGTCGGATATTGGGTTGTCGGACTGGGCATCGGCATATGGCTGGCGTTCGGGCGCGACTGGAAGGGCGTCGGCATCTGGATCGGACTTGCGAGCGGCCTCGCCGCTGTGGCTGCGCTCATGCTCGCGCGGTGGATCCTGCGCGGCCGTCTCGGCCTGACACGAGCGGTGCACCCATAAACGTTACATATTGAAAGATGCGAACGGCCAACCGTTGACGGACCGACGACGCGCAACCATATGCGCGCCGACGCTGGCACTCTCATGTGCAGAGTGCCAACGGCGAAGTTCAACCAATTAAAAGCGAAAGAGGGCTACACATGGATTTCAGGCCGCTTCACGACCGCGTCCTCGTCCGTCGCGTCGAAGCCGACGAAAAGACGGTCGGTGGAATCATCATTCCCGACACCGCCAAGGAAAAGCCGCAGGAAGGCGAAGTCGTCGCCGTCGGCTCCGGCAGTCGCGGTGAGGACGGCAAGGTCACGCCCCTGGACGTCAAAGCGGGGGACAAGATCCTGTTCGGCAAGTGGTCAGGCACCGAGGTGAAGATCGGCGGCGAAGAGCTGATCATCATGAAGGAAAGCGACATACTCGGAATCGTCGCCTGACACGCTCGAACGTGAACATTGGAAAACATTAGATCGAAAGGGTAGCCAAATGGCAGCCAAGGAAGTGAAATTCGGCCGTGATGCGCGCGAGCGCATCCTTCGCGGCGTGGACATTCTCGCCGATGCGGTGCGCGTGACGCTGGGGCCCAAGGGCCGCAACGTCATCCTCGACAAGAGCTTCGGCGCTCCGCGGATCACCAAGGACGGCGTTACCGTCGCCAAGGAGATCGAGCTCAAGGACAAGTTCGAGAACATGGGCGCGCAGATGGTGCGCGAGGTGGCCTCGAAGACCAACGACATTGCCGGTGACGGCACCACCACCGCGACGGTCCTTGCCCAGGCGATCGTCCGCGAGGGCATGAAGTCTGTCGCCGCGGGCATGAACCCGATGGACCTCAAGCGCGGCATCGACCTTGCCGTGAAGAAGGTCGTCGAAGATCTCAAAAGCCGCTCAAAGGATGTGTCGGGCAGCCAGGAGATTGCCCAGGTCGGGATCATTTCCGCCAATGGCGACAGGGAAGTCGGCGAGAAGATCGCCGAGGCGATGGAGAAGGTCGGCAAGGAAGGCGTCATCACGGTCGAGGAGGCCAAGGGCCTCGAGTTCGAGCTCGACGTTGTCGAGGGCATGCAGTTCGACCGCGGCTATCTCTCGCCTTACTTCATCACCAACCCGGAGAAGATGCAGGTCGAGCTTAGCGATCCATATATCCTGATCCATGAGAAGAAGCTGTCGAACCTTCAGGCGATGCTTCCGATCCTCGAGGCCGTGGTTCAGAGCGGCCGTCCGCTGCTCATTATCGCCGAGGACATCGAGGGCGAGGCGCTGGCGACTCTGGTCGTCAACAAGCTGCGCGGCGGCCTCAAGGTCGCGGCGGTCAAGGCGCCGGGCTTCGGCGATCGCCGCAAGGCGATGCTCGAGGACATCGCGATCCTGACCGGCGGCGAGATGATCAGCGAGGACCTCGGCATCAAGCTCGAGAACGTCACGGTGAGCATGCTCGGCCAGGCCAAGCGCGTCACGATCGACAAGGACACGACCACGATCGTCGACGGCAACGGCACTCGGCAGGCGATCGAGGCGCGAGTCGCCGCGATTCGCCAGCAGATCGAGAACACCACGTCCGATTATGACCGCGAAAAGCTCCAGGAGCGGCTGGCGAAGCTCGCCGGCGGCGTTGCAGTGATCAAGGTTGGCGGTGCGACCGAGGTCGAGGTGAAGGAGCGCAAGGATCGCGTCGATGACGCGCTCCACGCGACCCGCGCCGCAGTCGAGGAAGGTATCGTTCCGGGCGGCGGCACTGCGCTGCTCTATGCGATCAAGGCGCTCGAGGGCGTCAAGGGCGCGGACGACGACCAAACCCGCGGGATCGACATCATCCGCAAGGCGCTCCAGTCGCCGGTGCGGCAGATCGCCGAAAATGCGGGGCATGACGGTGCGGTGGTCGCGGGCAAGCTGCTCGACAGCAACGACCCGACGCTCGGCTTCAACGCCCAGACCGAGAAGTACGAGAATCTGGTCAAAGCCGGCGTGATCGACCCGACCAAGGTTGTTCGCGCGGCACTTCAGGATGCGGCTTCGGTCGCAGGCCTGCTGATCACCACCGAGGCAACGATCGCCGAAACGCCGGACGACAAGCCGGCTCCGGCGATGGCCGGCGGCGGTATGGGCGGAATGGACTTCTAAGCCCGAATCGGCGGGGGATAGTTCGAGCTATCCCTCGATTCGCAGAGGGCCGGCAAGCGGGGCGGCGACGCCGAACCCGGCTGACGGTCCGATGCGCTACTGAGCGTTGGAAGGGCCGGCGGGGCGATCCGCCGGCCCTTCTTCATTGAGGGCCATGGCGTTGAGCATGTCCTCGGCGTCGTTGAGTTGCTGGTTCTGTTCAGGCGTGGGCGCTGGTGGCCGCCGCCGATCACAAGCTGTCGCAAGCAGCAACACGCAGATGGAAAGATATTTCACTGCGCCAAAGTACCACTTTGACCGGAAACAAAAAAAGGGCCGCCCGACGGGGCGGCCCTTCTGAAATCCTGCTTGACGAGAAGCTTACTTGTTCTCGACCGCGTTCTGCGCGTTGGCAACGTCGTTGCTCGCGGCGTTCGTCTCGGTGGCGGCCGCATTCAGCGCCTCGTCGGCATTGGCGGTCACTTCATTGCCAGCCGCATTGACGTCGGTGGTCGCGGTGTTCTCGACCGCGGTCTCGTTCGCCGCATTGTTCTCGGCGTTGTTCTTGTTGCAGGCGGCCAGGCTGAGCGCCAGGACCGCAGCGGTCACGATCGCAACGTTCTTCATGACTTTCACTCCCTTCTCAAATGCCCGTGGGGTGGGCACCAACCCGGACCTGACCGCTAGCGAGTCGTTCAGGCCAGACCCGCGCCCATAGCGACAATCCCTATTCTGGCACAAGGGATTATTTAGAAGGTCGAATTGACCATATAAAGATATCCTTATATCCTTATGTCGTGACTGCCTCACTTCCGCTCGCCGACCGATTCCAGGCGCTGGCCGACCCGACGCGGCTGCGGATCGTCGCATTATTGCGGCTGATGGAATTGTCGGTCGGTGAGCTCGCACAGGTTCTTGGACAGAGCCAGCCGCGCGTTTCGCGCCACCTCAAGATCCTTGCGGACGCAGGGGTTCTGGAGCGGCGCAAGGAGGGCAGCTGGGTGTTCCTGACCCTCGCCGATGCGGAGAAGGTCGAGCCCTTGTTCTCGTTGATCGACGAGTGGGGGGATTCGGCAACACAGGCGCTCTTCGCCTCCGATGCGGGCCGTACCGAATCAATCCGGACCGAGCGGGCGGAGGCCGCCAACCGCTATTTCGCCGGGCATGCCGAGGTGTGGGACCAGATCCGCTCGCTTCACGTCGCCGAATCCGAAGTGGAACGGGCAATCGGCCGGGCGCTGGGGAATCGGCCGCTCGGCCGGCTCGTCGACATCGGCACAGGAACCGGGCGGATGATCGAGCTGTTCGGACCTCGCGCGGCGCAGGCGGTCGGGATCGACCGATCTTCGGACATGCTTCGGCTGGCGCGCGTCAAGCTCGAGGCGGCGCGCATCCAGTCGAGCCTGAGGCAGGGCGACATATATGCGCTGCCGCTGCCCGATCAGAGCGCCGACAGCGTTATCATTCATCAGGTGCTTCATTACGCACATTCGCCCGCGGCAGCGATTACGGAAGCTGCCCGGGTGCTGGCGTCGGGCGGGACCCTGCTCGTCATCGATTTCGCGGCGCATGAGCGCGAGGAGCTGCGAGCGACCGACGCGCACATTCGGCTCGGCTTCGATGACGAGGTGATGGCCGGCTGGTTCGCCTCGGCCGGTCTGGAGATCGACCAGATCGAACATCTTCGGGGCGGGGAGCTGACCGTCACGCTGTGGCGCGGAGTCAAAGCGGCGATCCCGCAGCGGAAGGCAGCATGAACGCCTTTGAGAGCCTCGGCCGGCATTTGCCATTATTCGCGGAGGCTCGGGGCGACATCGCCGTCAGCTTCGAGTTCTTCCCGCCCAAAACCGAGAAGATGGAGGAGACGCTGTGGGGGTCGATCAAGACTCTCGAGCCGCTGCATCCGCGTTTCGTCTCGGTGACCTATGGCGCTGGAGGCTCCACGCGCGAGCGGACGCACGCGACCGTTGAGCGGATCCTCAGGGAAACGGCCCTGACCCCCGCCGCGCACCTAACCTGCGTCGCGGCGACCCGCGAGGAGGTCGACGAGGTCGCTCGTGGCTATTGGGACGCGGGCGTACGCCACATCGTCGCGCTCCGCGGCGACCCGCTCGAGCCAGGCACAAAATTCTCGCCGCATCCTGGAGGCTATCGCGATGCCGCGGAGCTCGTTGCCGGGCTCAAGCAGGTTGCGCCGTTCGACATTTCGATTGCCGCTTACCCGGAGGTTCATCCAGACTCGTCCACGCGCGCGTTCGACATTGAGAATCTCAAGCGCAAGATAGATGCGGGCGCCGACCGGGCGATCACGCAATTCTTCTTTTCGGCGGACCGCTTCTTCCGCTTTCAAGACGAAGTTGCCGCTGCGGGCATCGATATCGAGATCGTGCCCGGAATCATGCCGGTGACCAACTTTGCCGGGATCGTGCGGATGGCGTCCAATTGCGGAACCGATGTGCCGGGGTGGCTCGGCAATCTGTTCGAGGGTCTCGACGATCTTCCAGCTGCGCGCCAGCTCATCGCTGCCACGGTCGCCGCGGAGCTGTGCGGCCAGCTCTACGCCGGCGGCGTCCGCCACTTCCATTTCTATACGCTCAACCGGGCAGAGCTCAGCTACGCGATCTGTCACCTGCTTGGCGCAAGGGCAAAATCATGACCGATTCGACAAGTTCAGGGCAGACAGCATCTCAGAGGCTTCGCGCCGAGGCGGCCAAGCGCATCCTGATCAAGGACGGCGCCTATGGCACCCAGGTGCAAGCGCGGCGGTTGGCCAGCGCAGATTATTGCGGCGGGCTCGATCTTGTGAAGGACCAGCGCGGCAACAATGACCTGCTGAACATCAGCAAGCCCGAAATCGTGCGCTCGATCTGCGAGAGCTTCGCCGATTCGGGCGCCGAGATCCTCGCGACCAACACGTTCAACGCCAATGCGATCAGTCAGTCCGATTATGGCGCCGAGGCGCTGGTCGGCGACATCAACCGCGCCGCCGCGCGGCTTACGCGCGAAGTGGCCGATCGCGACGGCAAGCAGCGCTGGGTTGCGGGCGCGCTCGGGCCGACCAACAAGACGCTGTCTTTGTCACCCAACGTCAACGATCCCGGGTTCCGGGAGGTCGATTTCGACCAGGTGAAGGCGGTCTATCGCGAGCAGATCGAGGCTTTGGTCGAGGGCGGTGTCGATTTCATCCTGATCGAGACGATATTCGACACGCTGAACGCCAAGGCCGCAATCATGGCGACCCTCGATGCCGAGCAGGACCTCGGGCGCGAGCTGCCACTGATGATCTCGATGACGCTGACCGATCTTAGCGGACGAAACCTTTCCGGCCACACGGTCGAGGCCTTCTGGGCGTCCGTGCGCCATGCCCGCCCGATCACCGTCGGCCTAAACTGCTCGTTCGGCGCGGGCCAGTTGAGACCGCATCTGGCAGCCCTGTCGGCCGCCTCCGACACGCTCGTGATGGCCTATCCAAATGCTGGCCTGCCCAATGAGCTTGGAGAATATGACGAGGCTGCCGAAGATACCGCCGCCCAGATCCACGACTGGGCGCAAAGCGGCCTGGTCAACATCGTCGGCGGCTGTTGCGGGACGACTCCCCTGCACATCGCCGCAATTGCCGGGGCGGTGCGTGATTGCACGCCGCGCACCGTCCCGGCCGGACGCTCGGGAACGTTGCTCGCCGGCCTCGAACCAATGACGATTGCTGCTTGAAATCATGGGAATGTCACGCGTGAATGAAGCCGGCGCTGGCGCGCGCTTCGTCAATATTGGCGAGCGGTGCAACGTCACCGGCTCCGCCCGTTTCAAGAAGCTGATCCTCGCCGACGACTATGACGCTGCGGTCGATGTCGCACGCGACCAGGTCGAGAATGGCGCCCAGATCATCGACGTCAACATGGACGAGGCGCTGCTCGACTCCGAGCGGGCGATGACGGTGTTCCTCAAGCGCATCGCCGCCGAACCCGATATCGCCCGCGTGCCGGTGATGATCGACAGCTCGAAATGGAGCGTGATCGAGGCGGGTCTCAAGTGCGTTTCGGGAAAGCCGATCGTCAATTCGATCTCGATGAAGGAAGGCGAGGGGCCGTTCCTGGAGCTCGCGCGCAAATGCCGGGCTTATGGCGCTGCAGTGGTTGTAATGGCGTTCGATGAGGTCGGCCAGGCGGATAGCGCCGAGCGCAAGATTGCGATCTGCGAACGAGCCTATAAGTTGCTGGTCGAGGACGGGACCGACCCCACCGATATCGTCTTCGACCCGAACATCTTCGCGGTTGCAACCGGGATTGAGGAGCACCGCCACTACGCCCTCGACTTCATCGAGGCGGCGCAGGAAATCCGACGCCGCTGCCCTGGCACCCACATCAGCGGGGGCTTGTCGAACCTTAGCTTCTCATTTCGCGGCAACGAGCCGGTGCGGCGCGCCATGCACAGCGTGTTCCTCTATCATGCGATCCCCGCCGGTATGGATATGGGGATCGTCAACGCCGGCCAGCTCGACGTCTACGACCAGATCGATCCCGAACTTCGCGAGGCCTGCGAAGATGTCATCCTCGACCGCCGCGAGGATTCGACAGAACGGCTGATCGAGATTGCCGAGCGATATAAGGGAACCGACCCGGCGGCGGAGAAAGCGCTCGCCGAATGGCGCTCGCTGCCGGTGGCGGAACGGCTCTCGTACGCGCTCGTCAAGGGCATCGATGCGCATATCATCGAGGACACGGAAGAGGCGCGGCAGCAGTTCGCGCGTCCCATCGAAGTAATCGAGGGTCCGCTGATGGACGGAATGAACGTCGTCGGCGACCTGTTCGGTTCGGGCAAGATGTTCCTTCCCCAGGTCGTCAAGTCGGCTCGTGTGATGAAGCGCGCGGTCGCCCACCTCATCCCGTTCATCGAAGAGGAAAAGGAAAAGTTGGGAGTTACCGCCGGCAAGGGCCGGATCGTGATGGCGACCGTGAAGGGCGACGTTCACGACATCGGCAAGAACATCGTCGGCGTGGTGCTCCAGTGCAACGGCTTCGAAGTGGTCGACCTTGGCGTAATGGTACCGTGGCAGGACATTTTGCAGGCCGCGAATGACAATCGGGCAGACATGATCGGTCTGTCGGGGCTGATCACCCCCTCGCTCGACGAAATGGTGACTGTCGCTGGCGAGATGCAGCGGCTGGGGCTGAAGACTCCACTGCTGATCGGCGGCGCCACGACCAGCAAGGCGCACACTGCGCTCCGGATCGACCCGGCTTACGAGGGACCGGTGATCCACGTGCTCGACGCGAGCCGAGCGGTCGGCGTCGCTTCGTCGCTGGTCTCCGACACGCAGCGCGAGCCGCTGATCGCCTCGACCGCCGAGGATTATGACAAACTCCGCAAATCCCGCGAGCGCGGCGGCCCCAAGGACCTGGCGACCCTCGAAGAAGCGCGCTCGAACGCTTTTGCCTACGATCCCTCGGGTCAGGCGTCGCCACCCATTTATCCGGGCCTTCACCATTTCGGCGAATGGCCATTGAAGGACTTGAAGGCGTCGATCGACTGGACGCCGTTCTTCCGCGCCTGGGAACTGGCGGGCAACTATCCCGCGATCCTGAAGGATGAAGTCGTGGGCGAGAGCGCGCGCAACCTGTTCAAGGACGCGCAGGAGATGCTCGACCAGCTGATCGCTGAACGTTGGGTCACGCCCAAGGCGACCGTTGGCCTGTGGCGCTGCAAGCGCGAAGGGGACGACATCTTGGTGCTCGCAGGCAATGATTGGACTTGCGTGCCGATGCTTCGCCAGCAGGTGAGGAAACGCGAAGGTCGCCCGAACATGTGCCTCGCCGACTTCATCAATCCCGACGGCGAGGACTGGATCGGGGGCTTCGCGGTCGGCATCCATGGCCTTGAACCCCACCTCGAGCGGTTCAAGCGGACGGTCAACGACTATGACGACATCCTCCTGAAGGCGCTCGCCGACCGACTTGCCGAAAGCTTTGCCGAGGTGCTCCACGCCGAGGTTCGGAACCGTCTGTGGGGTTACGCTGACGAGCATCTCTCCAACGATCAGCTGATCCGCGAGAAATATCACGGCATCCGGCCGGCGCCGGGCTATCCTGCCTGCCCGGATCACAGTCTCAAGCCAATATTGTTCAAGATGCTCGGGGGCAGCCCAGGTGAGGTCACCCTTACCGAGAATTTCGCGATGCTTCCGACGTCGGCGGTCTCGGGCTTCTATTTCGGTCATCGCGACAGCCAGTATTTCGGGGTGGCGAAGATCGGCCGTGACCAGCTCGGAGAATATGCAGACCGCCGGGGGGTCCCGGTCGGGCAGGCGGAGCGCTGGCTACGACCAAATCTGGAATAAGTGAACGCGCGGACGCCCGAACAATGTTCGTGATTCTCGCGAAAGCGGAGAGCCCGTCTCTTATACTTTTTCCAGGTCCCCGCTATCAGTGGGGATGACGGCTTGTTGCTCTCTCCTGCATCTCCCGCGTGAACCGATTTTGCAGCCGCAGCACAAAGCTGTAGCGCTCTTCTTAAATGCTCAAACGGCTCCTCATCCTCTTCTTCCTTTTCTTTCCCGCCCTGGCCCAGGCCCGGGGGATCGAGCCCCAGCTCGTCGCCGAAGGACCGGCGCCGCCCGGCGGAAAAGTCGAGCTGGCGATCCATATGCGCCCAGCGCCGGGCTGGCACGGATACTGGCTCAATCCGGGCGATGCGGGCCTGCCGATGAGCGTCGAGTGGAAGCTTCCCAAGGGCTTTTCCGTCGGAGCGCTCCGCTACCCCGTGCCCACGCGACTCGAGATCGCGGGGCTGATGAACTACGTCTTTGAACGCGATTATGCGGTGCTCGCGCGCCTGAAGGTGCCCGCGAATGCAAGCGGGATGGTCCCGGTCCGAGCAACCGCACATTGGCTCGCCTGCACCGACAGGATCTGCGTTCCCGAGCAGGGTGAGCTCTCGCTCGATCTGCCGGTCGGAACGGGGGCGCCGAACCGGACCGAGTTCGACCTTTGGCGGACGGCGCTCGCCCAGCCGATTGCGACGATCGGTCACTTCGCGCTCGAGGGTGACAAGCTGCGCGTTGCAATTCCGCTGCCGGCGAGCGTCGACGTCAGCGACCCCTACCTCTTTCCAATCACCGACCAAGCAATCGACTATGAGGCGCGGCAGAGCTTCCGCCGTTCGGGCGACCAGCTTGTCGCCGAACTGAAGGCCAAAGGCACGCCCAAGCAGTTTTCCGGCGTGATCGCGATTGGCGACGGCCGCGGTCTCCAATTTGAGGCAGTTCCCGGCTTTGTCCCCGAGGGCGGCTCGCCGCTTGGCGGCCTCGGCTGGAGCGCTGTCATGTGGGCCGTGCTCGGGGCGATCGCGGGGGGGATCTTGCTGAACCTCATGCCGTGCGTCTTCCCGATCCTGGCCCTCAAGGCGCTGCACCTCTCCCGAGCGGGCGAGGGCCCGCGGCAGGCGAGAGGTGACGCATTTGCCTACACCGCCGGCGCAATCGTGGGCACGGCTATGCTCGGCGCCGCACTGATCGCCATCCGGGCAGCGGGGGCGCAAGCCGGGTGGGCGTTCCAGCTCCAGGACCCGCGGACGATCATGCTCCTTGCACTGCTCGCGGTCGCGATCACTGCCAACCTGCTCGGCCTGTTCGAGCTTCCGGTTCTCGGCGGACGCGCTCAGCCGGCAGGGAGCTTTGGCACCGGAGCGCTCGCGGCGTTCGTGGCCACGCCCTGCGCCGGTCCGTTTCTTGGAGCGGCGCTTGGAACCGCACTGCTGCTTCCGCTCGCCGGCTCGGTTGCGGTCTTTGCGGCGCTTGGGCTTGGCCTTGCTTTGCCTTTCCTCCTTCTTGCCTTCATCCCGGCGCTCCGGAGCAAGCTGCCCAAGCCGGGCCGTTGGATGGACCGGCTCAAGCGCTTCCTTGCGATCCCGATGGCGGCGAGCGCAGTCGCGGCGCTCTGGCTTCTAGACCGGCAGGCGGGGCGAGAAGCGCTCTTCATCGCAATCGCGATCAGCGTCGGCCTACTGTTCGCAGGATTCGAGGCCGGGCGGTTGCAACGGCGCGGGAAGCGCGGCGCATGGGGCGGAGGACTGGCCGCAGCGGCGCTTGTTGTTGCCGGCATTGCTCTCATGCCGCAGCGGGCAGGTTCGGCGCACCATGTTGCGGACGCCGAGCAATGGAGCGAGGCCCGGGTCGCATCCTATGTCCGGCAGGGAAAGCCGGTGTTCGTCTATTTCACCGCCGACTGGTGCCTCAGCTGCAAGGTGAACGAGGCGACATCGATCGATCGTTCAGAAGTACGCGACGCGTTCAAGCACGCCAATGTGAAGGTCCTCGCCGGCGACTGGACGAACGGCGATCCGGCGATCACTCGCTTCCTCGAAAGCCGCGGCCGCGCCGGCGTACCTTATTATCTCTGGTATGCTCCGGGAGAGGCGCCCGAAGAGTTGCCGCAGGTGCTCACCCCCGCGATGCTCATTTCCCGCGCTCAGGCGCTCCCGAGGCATTGAGCGACCGGCTCCAGACCTTCTTGCCGGCGATCCAGGTCTGAAGCACCTGAGTCCGCGCCAGCTGCTGCGGGTCGACCTTGGTCGGATCTCGATCGACAATCACGAAGTCCGCCCATTTGCCCGGATCGAGCGCGCCGATCTTCTGTTCCGCGAAGCCCGCGTAAGCCGCGCCCCGGGTGTAGGCGTGGAGCGCCTGCGCGAAGCTCAGCCGCTGCTCGGGGAACCAGCCGCCCGGCGGCTGACCGTTGATGTCCTCCCGGCTGATGGCCGCAGAGAGGCCTGGAAAGGGATTGGGCGATTCGACCGGGAAATCGGTGCCGAAAGCCAGCTTTGCCCCGGTCTTCAGAATCGACTGCCACGCATAGGCGCACTTCAGCCGGTCATGCCCCATCCGCTCCTCGGCCATCAGCCGGTCGCTGGTCTGGTGTGTTGGCTGCATTGAGGCGATCATGTGTCCGCAGCCGATCCGCGGCAGGTCGGCGCAATCTACGATCTGCACATGCTCGATCCGCCAGCGGCGGTTCGGTCCGTACTTGCTGTTCAGCCACTCATAGGTGCGAATTACCTGCGCATTGGCGGCATCGCCGATCGCGTGCGTCGCCACCTGGAACCCTGCGGCCGCTGCCCGATCTTCTAGCGAGCGCAGCTCGGCATCCGAATGGAGCTGGTTGCCGCGCGCGTCGGGCTCGTCGGCGTAAGGCTGCTTGAGCCAGGCACCGCGTGAGCCGAGCGCTCCGTCGTCGAAGAACTTGGCTCCGACAGCGCGCAGCCGGTCGCCGTACATCCAGCCCGTCGGGTGCGGGATGACCTTCAACGGGTCGGGTCCCGGCTTCAGGTGCACCGGATCGTCGAGCAGATAGACCATCAGCCGAACCTGGAGCTTTCCCGCCTCGCCCGCGCGCCTAAAGGTGTCCCAGTCGCCGATCGACGTGCTCATCGATCCGACGCCGGTCACGCCGAAGCCGAAAAGGATCTCCTGCGCCTTCTGGAAGGCGGCATCCATCTGCTCGATCGTCGGCTCGGGCTCGGCGTCGTCGATCAGCTTTCGCGCAGCGTCGACGAACAGCCCGTTATGGATCGTCCCGCCCGGTGGCGATTTGGTTGCGGCAGTGATGCCAGCGGCCTGCATCGCGGCACTGTTCGCGACGACCGCATGGCCGTCGACGCGCTCGAGGACGACGGGCCGTTCGCTGACGATCGAGTCGAGGTCCGCTGCAGTCGGGAAGGTTTTTTCCGGCCAATGCTCCTGGTTCCAGCCGAAGCCGATGATCCACTTGTAGTCGGGATGAGTGGCGGCATAAGCGCGAAGTTTCTGCTGCACGTCGGCGAGCGAATGGGTGTTTGTGAGATCGAGACGAAGCGCGGCGAAGCCGAGGTCCATCACATGGCCATGAGCGTCGATCAGGCCGGGCAGGATGGTGCGACCGCGCGCATCGATCGTCGTCGCTGCTTTGGGCAGCTGATCGCTGGCATGCAGTAATCGCACCACTTTGCCGTCGTCGCCGATCAGCAGGCCGGTGAAATGCTGCAGATGTCCTGCCGCATCGACCTGGATTCCAACGGCATGGTCAATGAGCGTGTCGGACAGAGCCGGGGAAGCGAGCAGGATTGCGGTAAGCGCAGCCAAAAAGCGTGTCTTCATGAGCCGCCGCTTAGCATTGTTCGGAGCGTTCGGAAGAGCTAGCGCTCGCCGCCATGTACGAAGCGTCTCCAATGCAGCCCCCGACGATTGACGACATCCGCGCCGCCGCCGAGCGTATCCGCGGCTCTGTCATCCGCACTCCGATGCTGGTCAGCCGGACACTTTCGGAGATCATTGGCACCGAGGTCTGGCTCAAATTCGAAAATCTGCAGTTCACTGCCGCCTATAAGGAGCGCGGCGCGCTCAACAAATTGCTGCAGCTTTCGCCCGAGGAGCGGGCCCGCGGCGTAATCGCGGCGTCGGCGGGCAACCATGCGCAGGCGGTCGCCTACCATGCAAAGCGGCTGGGAATTCCGGCGACGATCGTGATGCCGGAATCAACCCCCACCGTGAAGGTGACCCAGACTGCAGGTCACGGGGCAAATGTCGTGCTCCACGGCGACATGTTCGACGACGCTTACGCCAAGGCGCGCGAGCTAGCGCTCGAGAAGGGCTTTGTGTTCATCCATCCGTTCGACGACCCGCAGATCGTCGCCGGCGCAGGAACGGTGGCGCTCGAAATGCTCGAGGATGCGCCCGACCTGAATACGATCGTGGTCCCGATCGGCGGTGGCGGACTGATGAGCGGAGTCTCGATCGCGTCGCGCGCAATCAAGCCGGACATCGAGCTGATCGGGGTGGAGGCGGAGCTCTACCCGTCGATGAAATGCGCGATCGAGGGCTGTCATCTGCCGCTTGGCGGCGACACGCTCGCGGAAGGTATTGCAGTCAAGCAGCCGGGCGAGCTCACTTCGCGAATCTTGAGAGACTATGGCGTAGAGGTGGCGCTCGTCTCGGAACGCGACCTCGAGCGGGCGGTCGCAATGCTCGTTGGGATCGAGAAGACAGTGGTCGAGGGCGCGGGCGCCGCAGGACTGGCGGCAATGATCGCCGATCGCGAGCGGTTCCAGGGCAAGAAGGTCGCGACCCTGCTGTGCGGAGGTAATATCGACACTCACCTCCTCGCCAACGTCCTGGTCCGCGATCTCGTGCGGCAGGGACGGATCGCCAGGCTTCATGTCGCCGCCCACGACCAGCCGGGGGCGCTCGCCGCGATCACCCGCAAGGTCTACGAAGCGGGGGTCAATGTCATTGAGATCAACCACAGCCGAATCTTTACAAGGCTCCCGGCCAAGGACACGATGATCGAGGTCGAGTGCGAGGCGCGCGATCCGGAGTCGATCGACGACGTGGTCGCCCGGCTCGAGGAGGCGGGCTTCCGGGTCGAACGAGCCTCGCTCGACTAATTATCGCCTGGTGTTTGCCGCCATTTTCCAGGTCCCTCATCGGCTCAGTTTGGGACATCCATCGAAAATGACGCGCCGGAAGTCTTTTCTTCGGCGTTAACCCGCCGCATAAAGAGTTGCGTAACCATTGGAGTGAGGCCGCGGGTGAGCGCACCATTTCGCTTCCCCAAATTTTTCGTCACGAACCCCAGCCCGTGCCCATACTTGCCCGGGAAGGTCGAGCGGAAGGTCTTCACCGAGCTCAACGGTCGTCATGCGACTGAGCTCAACGAGGCGCTCGGCCGAATCGGTTTCCGCCGCAGCCAGTCGGTGGCCTACCGCCCCAGTTGCATCGATTGCTCGGCCTGCATCTCGGTTCGCGTGCTTGCCGCCGAATTCCAGGGCACCGCCACTCAGCGCAAGATCCTCCGCCGCCATGCGGACCTCGAGGTCAGCGCGTGCAAGCCGTGGACGACCGATGAGCAATATCAGTTGCTACGCCGCTACCTCGCGGCCCGGCATCCTGGCGGCGGAATGGCCGAGATGGATGAGAGCGATTTTGCCGACATGGTCGAGCAGACGCCCGTCCGGACCTGCGTCATTGAATATCGCGAGCCATCGGCGGATGGCCGGCCAGGCAAGCTCGTCGGCGCCTGCCTGACCGACCAGCAGAGCGACGGCCTGTCGATGATCTACAGCTTTTTCGACGTTGGGCCTGGTTCACGCAAGGGTCTCGGGACCTTCATCATTCTCGACCATATCATTCGCGCCGCGCGCGCAGCGCTCCCTTACGTCTATCTCGGCTATTGGGTCGAGGGATCGAGCCGCATGGCCTACAAAACCGGCTTTCAGCCGCTTGAGCGACTCGGCCGCGACGGTTGGCGCCGAATGGACGAACAGCAGGGCACTCTTCCGCTCAACGAGCCCGTGGTGCTCCCGACCCGCCGTGATCGCCGGCGGCTCATGATCGACGCCTAGTCGTTCAGGCGACCCAGCGCCGGGCGAGCGCCATGGTTCCAACGATGCAGCAGCTGAACAGCGCGCCTTCGAGCGCTGCGCTTGCAAACTGCGCCATCGGGCCGAAAGCAGCCCCGCCGAACAAACGGCTGATCTGATCGACGCGAAGGCTTGAGCCCGGGAAATCGCGAGTGAGCGCAGCAAGGCTGCCCAGCATCAGCCTCCCGCCGAGAAGCACTGAAAGGATTCCTGCAACAGCGCCCGAGATTGCCGCGAGCGCAGTGCCGAGGCTGATTGACCTGGTTTTCGTCGCCAGGCAGCCGCCGATTCCGACGGCAGCGCCGAGCAACAGGCCCTCCATTGCGCCAGTGATCGCCACGGGCGAATGGCCAAACAGCAAGGCGAATGCATCAAGTCCCAGCAGCTTCCCGAAAGCGCCGACGATCAGCCCGCCGCCCGCGCCACCCGAAATTGTCCACACGGCCGAGGGAGCGGGCGCAAAGGCTTGGGTGGCGATCGCGAAGCTCACGCCGGCGGCACCGATGATTGCGACCAGCAGGTTCAGCGCAAGAAGAACGAGAAGTACGGAAATCGCTTCGCCGCCACCGGCCGACGCCGCGGCGAATCCATAGATCAGGCCTCCGATCGCCCCGGCGACGGCGCCGCCGGCCGTTCCAGCCGAGCCGATGATCAGGAATTGCCTCCAGCGTCGCAGATCATATTCTGTCTGGGGCGCCGAAGGATCGAGCGCGGTCACCGGCGCAATGAAGCGGTAGCCGTGTTTCGGGATGGTTTCGATGAACCGCGGCCGGCCGGCTTCATCACCAAGCTGGCGCCGAAGGGTTCTGATGCATTGGGTCAGTGCTTCATCGGTCACCGGGATCCCCCGCCAGACCTCGGCCATGAACCGGTCCTTATGGACAAGCTGGCCCTGCGATCCGACCAGAAGGACAAGCGCGTCGAAATAGCGTGCATTGAGCTCGACGGGTTCATCGCCGGCGATGAGCCGCCGTTCGCTCAGATCCAGCACGAAACCCCTGAAGGCAAAGCAGACGGGCACTTTTCAGCAAAACCTCATCTTATGCTCATGATTCTCATCCCACGCCGGGACAAATCTTGATGGCCAGTCATGCATGGAGATCCGACAATGGCAAGCAAGGCAGAATTCAAAGGAGGGACGAGATGATTCGCTCGCAAGTGAATCGCTGGGCGGGAGCCCTCCCGCTGGTCTTCTCCGCGCTGGCTTTTGGGATTGTGATCACGAACGTTGTTGCCCGAGTGCAGCCGCAGGCTGACGAGAATGCGAGTGCGCATCTGTGGCAGCTGCTGATGATCGCCCAGCTGCCGCTCCTGAGCATCTTCATCGCAACGGCCGATTGGCGGAGTCGGTCGACGGCCCTGCTCATTGCCGCACAGCTTTTTGGCATCGGACTGGCATGCCTCCCGGTCTGGCTCGCCGGCTATTGAGTCCGATGAGACGAAAAAAGGCGGGACGCCGAAGCGGCCCGCCTTCTCCCCGTTGCCCCCGCTGTAAAATTCTAGGCGACGGCCGCTTGCGGCTCGCTTGCTTCGCCCTCGTCGGTATCGCGCAGCACGTAGCCGCGGCCCCAGACGGTCTCGATGTAATTGGCGCCGCCGCAAGCAAGCGAAAGCTTCTTGCGGAGCTTGCAGATGAATACGTCGATGATCTTGAGCTCGGGCTCGTCCATCCCGCCATAAAGATGATTGAGGAACATTTCCTTGGTGAGGGTCGTGCCCTTGCGGAGCGACAGCAGCTCCAGCATCGCATATTCCTTGCCGGTCAAATGCACTCGGGCTCCGTCGACCTCGACCGTTTTGGCGTCGAGGTTCACCGCGAGCTTGCCGGTGCGGATAACCGATTGCGAATGGCCCTTTGACCGGCGGACGATCGCATGGATTCGAGCGACCAGCTCGTCGCGGTGGAACGGCTTGGTCACATAATCGTCGGCGCCAAAGCCGAGCGCTCGGACCTTGGAATCCATTTCACCGATGCCCGACAGGATCAGGACCGGCGTCGAGACCTTCGCGGTTCTCAATTTCTTGAGCACGTCATAGCCGTGCATGTCGGGTAGGTTCAGATCGAGGAGGATGATGTCGTAATCGTAGAGCTTGCCAAGATCGAGGCCTTCTTCCCCGAGATCGGTCGTATAGACATTGAAA
>Ga0157370_10003204_pt1 | contig 19349 bp, 19 predicted proteins | sample C35metaG_FD_113463 | JGI IMG/M metagenome (GOLD analysis project Ga0157370, IMG submission 113463) | Corn rhizosphere microbial communities from Kellogg Biological Station, Michigan, USA - C3-5 metaG | ecosystem: Host-associated > Plants > Roots > Rhizosphere > Soil | place: USA: Michigan...
GTATTGGTGAACTGGTCCAGCTTATAATTATTACTAAACAAACTATCCAATACGGTGTATTCGCCTGGTGTTGACGCATTGTAGGATCTTCGGTCCTGGGTACTGTTGTTTACATTCAGACCATAATTTACCTGGGCAGCAAAACTGTCTGTAATGGGTTCCGAATAGGCCAGGTTGGAATTAAAAACAGCACTATTACTTTTATTGGTCTTGTATTGATCTATATTAACGGTACTATCCAGTTTGCCTTGCTCATTGTAGAACCTGTTCTCAGACTTTAAAAATCCCTTTGCATCGTTTTGGGTGATATTTTCGCTCACATTAAAAGACAAAGTCCTGCCTTTTTTAAAGAATTTCTTAGTCCATAAGGCACTTGCCCGGAATGCTTTCCCATTGGATTTATTATCGAGGTTCCGCTCAGATTTATTCAGCAAAACTTCATTTTCCCTGACTGTATTTTCTTTAAACTGGTTGTTGGTCTCGCCATGTTTCAGCGAACCTCCGAAAGAAACTTTTAAATTGGTCATAGAATCCAGTTTAATGGCATATTTGCCATCTAGTTTCTGGCCGAAAGAAGAATTGGTATAGACTTCGTCTGAGTTACTTTTGGTGATCCGGTTGGGGTAATTGTTTTGTGTCTGCACATTGCGCGTCCCTTCCACATTCATATTGTTCACCTTATAATTTCCATTCACAGATTCTTTTCCACTGTTCCATTTGTTGTCGTAATGCAAACCGCCTGCCCTGGACAAAGGAATTCCCTGCCCGCCATAGCCTCCATCAAAAGTATCCAGATCCTCTCCCATTCCACCGGCCATCATGACCATCCCTCCACCGCCACCTGAAAAATCCATATCATCTAAAGAACTCATATCAAAACTGGACATTCCCATCTGGTTTCCCGTATTGGCGATATTGCCATAAAATCCAAATTTCTTTTTCCCCTGAAACCGATTATAGGTGGCCTGTCCTTCATACATTTTATCGGTACCCAAACCCGCATTCACCTTTCCAAAAGCACCGTTCTTCTTCCCTTCTTTGAGTTTAAGGTTAATGGTTTTTGCCCGTTGCCCATCATCAATACCTGTAAAAGAGGCCTGCTCACTTTTTCTATCATACAACTGCACTTTATCCACCATGTCTCCACGGATATTTTTGGTCACCAGCGTAGGATCATCCCCAAAAAATTCTTCACCATCTACAAGCACTTTGTCCACAGCCTTTCCCTGGGCCGTAATTTTGCCATCCTTAGCTACCTGAACACCAGGCAGCTGCTTCAGCAAGGCCTCCACTTTAGAATTGGGCTGAATAATATAACTGTCTGCATTAAACTCCGTCGTATCGCCATTCATTTTCACCGCATTGACTGCTCCTTTGATCTCTACAGCCGACAAAAGATTGGCCTTCAGCAGCAGATTGACCTTACCAAAGTCTTTTTCCTTCTTCACAGAATCCAGACTGAATTTTTCCCAATAATCGGCGTAACCAGGATAGGTGACCAGTAAAATAAAATTTCCCGGCCTCAAAGCCGGTACAGAAAATGAGCCGTTACTACCCACCCTGCTAAATTTAACCAGGGTAGAATCTTTGGCATTCCATACTGAAACACTCGAATTGACCAGTCTGGCCGAGTAAGCGGTGTCTACAACGAAGCCCTTTACCACATAACCATTTTGCGCATACAGACCAAATGAACCCAGAAGAAAGAGGAGTAACGAGAGTATAATTTTTTTCATATAAATGGCAGAATGCGTAAAGTTAAAACGAATTTTAATGAAGAAGGATATATTAACATTCTTTAACTTTTTGTTGATTTTTGTTACTTTGACCCTAAATTGATTTGATCGTTACATACAGTCCCGAATTATTATAACAATGACCTCTACGAGAAAGCTCCGAATTATAAGCCACGAACGCCGCGCAGCAGAAAATGTAGTGATCCAATTCGAGCCGGCAGACGGCGAAAAAATCCATTACCAAAGCGGGCAGTTTTTAGTCTTTTCTTTTCATCTGAACGGGAAAGAAGTCAGGCGTTCCTATTCTATGTGCAGTTCACCAGCTATAGATGAACCACTTACCATCGCGGTAAAACTGGTTGAAAATGGGGAAATCTCTAAATTCCTCCATCATAAAGTGGGTGTGGGTGATGTTCTGGATGCCATGGAACCCAATGGTATATTTACCTATACCCCTGAAAAAGAAGCCCGCAGAACGGTGTTTCTTTTCGCTGCAGGTGTAGGCATTACTCCAATATATTCTATTCTCAAAACGGCGCTGCTCACAGAGGAATATTCTAAAATTGTATTGGTGTACAGCAATAAATCTGTTCGCGATACCCTATTTTACGAGGAACTAAAGCAGTGGCAGGAAATCTATCCGGAGCGCTTTAAGATCGAATGGCTTTTCAGCGAATCCAAAAACCTGTTAATGGCCAGGCTTAACAATGTACGGATCGAACAAATCGTAAAAGAACACCTGAGCTACGACAGAAATGATGCCCTTTTCTATACCTGCGGACCGATCAATTATATGGTGCTTTGCCGCATTACCCTAAGGGCAATGGGTTATAGCCAGGACCAGATCAAAAGGGAGACTTATTTTATTCCCGAAGATGAGGCAGACGACGATGATCTTACAGAAAAAAAGATAAAGGATACCAACACCTATTCTGTTATTATAGATTACCGCGATAAAACCTATAGACTGGATATCCCATATTATAAAAGGATTCTGGAAGTTGCATTGGAAAACCACATCAGTTTACCCTACAGCTGCGGAGCTGGAATGTGCAGTACCTGCACCTCTACCTGTACAGAAGGTGGTGTAAGAATGGATTACAACGAAGTACTTACCGATCAGGAGATCGAGCAGGGGCGTGTGCTCATCTGCACCGGTCACCCCACAGCCAACAATACCAGAATCGTTATTGGCTAAGCGGGGCTTTTGGTTATCTTTGCGTAAATGAAACGCAGGATCCTCAGACTGATCGATTTTTTTTATCCGCCCTTTTCGAAGTATATTCCGCTTCAAACCTTCCGGTATGCGGTTTCGGGTGGAAGCAATGCAGCATTAAACCTGCTCATTTTCTTCCTGAGCTATAATTTTATCCTGAACCAGGAAGTGATTGTCATAGGTCCATATTCCATCACCAGGTATATTGCAGCCTACGCAATGGCCTTATCTGTCAGTTTTCCTGTCGGATTTCTGCTCAATAAATATATTGTTTTCCAGCAATCAGACCTGCACAGCAGGGTACAGCTCTTCAGGTATGCCTCGGTAACGGCCATGAGCATTTACTTTGATTATGCCCTTCTTCATTTTTTTGTAGGGTATCTGGGCTTTTGGGCAACGCCCTCACAAGCGCTTATTATTGTAATTCTATCGCTCTTCAGCTATTTCTTCCAAACTTATGTAACCTTTACAACGAAGAAACGAAGTCTTTAATGGTCGTGCTGGGATAACCCTTTTTATTGATCCATTGCATAAACCTGTCCATACGGTCTATCATTTGAGTACCAGAATTTTTGCTTACATAACCTGGAAACCCGAAACGCTCCTTGTCTTTCAGGTCTGTAAATTCCCAGGGATGAAAATACACGTTCAGATAGCCATCTTTCTCATAAGTCCTTTTGGCCAGATATTGGTACCAGCCCAGGGGCAAATTATGAAAGGAAAGCCAGAACAAAGGAAAACGCAGCATTGGACTCACAGATGCCGGTAGCTGTAACACACCGCTGTCCTGAAAATACGTCCTGGATACGTGCAGATTATTATACCTTCCCGGAAGCCAGGTCGGGTTGATAGAACTGTTGTATACATATCCAGCATTTTTGATCTCCTTTTCGTCTACAGGCATCATTCTGGCCATGCGATAGCCCTCTATGCGTACACCAGACAAGCGCTCCAGTTCAATTTTAGAGGCCAGTAAATGTTCCGGTTTAAAATCCGAATGATAATACCCGTGGGAAGCCAGTTCGTGCCCTTCCCCCAAAATTCTTTCCAGAATTTCAGGCGCATGCTGTCCAAATGTAGCCGTACAGAAAAAGGTAGCCTTTAACTGGTTTTTTTTCAGCAGATCGAGAATGCTGTGGCTGCCCTGAATGGAAATCTGGATCTGGTCTTCAAAAGAGATAGATTTACCATACTCAAAAGCCATATCAAACTCTTCTATATCAAAACTCAACAACACCATTTTCTTTCAGACTTAAATTACTTGAACGGATAATATAATTAGGACGGTTTTTACTTTGCAGGAACATCTTACCAATATAAATACCAATAATGCCCAGTATGATCAGCTGCAATCCTCCAAAAAACACGATGGTCATGATGATAGAAGCCCAGCCGTTCACTTCCTTTCCAATATAGAAAGCATGAATTACGTAAGGGATATACAGCAAGGACAAAAAAGAAAAGATAAAACCCAAATATACGGCGGTATATAATGGTTTAATACTGAAAGAGGTGACTCCATGGGTGGCAAACCGAAGCATTTTTTTAAGATTATACTTACTGCTGCCGGCAAACCTCTTGCTGGGTACATAATCCAGGGCAAACTGTTTATAGCCCATCCATTTCACCAGCCCTCTTATAAAAGGCTCATTCTCCTGGAACTCTTTAAAAACACTTACCACTTTTCTGTCCATCAATCTGAAATCGGCTGTACCAGATTCGATTTCTATATCAGAAAGTACATTGAGCAGTTTATAATACAAAGACGAGGTGACCCTTTTTTTATAAGGCAGGGACTTATCTTCATGCCTTCTGGTATACACCACTTCATAACCTTCTTCCCACTTCTCCAGCATTTGGATGATCAGTTCCGGCGGATGCTGCAGGTCGGCATCCAGGGAAATCACACAATCTCCATGCGCATTGTCGAGCCCGGCTTTAAGCGCAGGCTGGTGTCCAAAATTTCTCGAAAACTCAATATAAAAAATATTCGGCTTGGTTTGAGCCATAGCCTTAATCACAGACAGCGTTTTATCTTTACTTCCGTCATCTACCAGGATAATCTCATATATATAGCCTCTCCCTTCTAAGATACGTTCTAATCTTTCAACGATAACCAATAGGTTATCCTCTTCATTATAGGCAGGAATGACAATAGAGATTGTTTTTTGCATGGAGTTCTTTACGAAATAAGAGGACACAAAATTGCAAATAAAATTGCAACTACACAGCACATTATAAAATTTAGCAAACCACTTACAAAGATTTAATGTTATATATTCTGTTAATTTTTCTAAAATTGCAGAATGCATAACGCGAAAAACTTTATATCGAAGCTGATATATAACAAATTCTTCTGGCAATTCTTCGTTGCAATTTTCATGCTTGCAATGGCTATTTTCTTTATCAGAGAAGAGCATATAGAGGTCATTAAGATCCACGAACAGCTCAATAACAGCAATCCATTATATATTACCCTGGGTATTGCGCTCACCATTATATACATCCTGGCTCAGGCACAAATGTATGTACACAGCTTTAAAGCCCTCAACAAAAAGGTTTCCATAAAAACCGCTGTTATCCTGTTTTTAAAGCGAAACCTGGTCAGTATATTTTTACCTGCAGGCGGTTTTTCTTCCCTCGTCTTTTTTACCAAAGACCTGGAAAAAGGAGGTATTTCAAAATCCCAGATCCATTTAGCTTCCACTGTATTTGGATTCTGCAGCATTCTTTCTGTGGTTTTAGTGGGCGTTCCTGTTCTGGGCGTTGCCCTTTTGTTCACCAAACTTGGACTCGCAGAATTGCTGAGTTTTGTTTTCCTGCTTCTGCTCACTGGTGCCCTTATTCTGTTGATCTATTCTATCGCTAAAAAAGGCATCGCTTACCGTTGGCTTTCCAAAGTCAGGCCTTCACTGACTACAATCCTCGACGATATGATTGATCAAAAGGTGAGCCGTAAACAATTCTGGCTCACCTTACTGGTTTCCATAGGCATAGAGATTATTGGTATTGTCCATCTCTATATTTCGATGCTTGCGCTTGGCCTCAACGCCAGCTGGCCAGCTGCGATTATAGGCTATATGGTTATGGTTATTCTGCTTATTGCATCGCCTTTTTTAAGAGGATTAGGAACCATTGAAGTATCCCTTACCTTTATCCTGCAGCAATTTGGATTCCCTATCGTAGCTGCCGCAACCATTACCCTTTTGTTCCGTTTCTTTGAGTTCTGGCTGCCGTTAATTGCCGGAATCATCAGCTTTATCACCAAAAAAGACAACCTCATCCTGCGTGTATTGCCCGCGGTGATCATTCTTGTATTGGGTATCGTAAACATCATTTCTTCTATTACCCCGGCCATTCCTGCACGTTTGCGACTGGTCAAGAACATACTTCCCGAAGATGTAATTGTGACCAGTAATGCGCTGGTTCTTGTCTTTGGTCTTGCCCTGGTTATGCTCAGTATCTTTCTGCTGCAAGGCTCCAGAAGAGCCTGGTATATTGCCCTGTTCATTACTGCCTTTTCATTCTTCGGACATTTGATCAAAGCGGCAGATTTCGAAGAAGCCATACTGGCCTTTGTAGCTGGTTCCTCTTTGTGGTATACCCGCAGCAATTACAAGCTCCGGCCCCACCCTAACTTCATCTCATTCAACTATTTTGTACTCATTTATGCGGTTGTAGCCGTATTGGCTTATGGTGTACTGGGCTTCTATTTCATAGACAAGAAACATTTCGGGATAGATTTTAAATTCATTGAAGCAGTAAAAGCAGTGCTGAAACTACTCTTCCTTGTAGATGATAAAGCATTGGTACCGCGCACCCATTTCGGAGAACATTTTGAAGACTCTATTTATTTTGCCGGTGCCTGCCTCATCCTGTTCTTCGTTTTCAGCATTCTGAAACCTTACTTTTCCAAACCTTACAACAGCAATGCAGATTTTGACCAGGCCAATGAGCTCCTTAAGAAATATGGCTGTTCTGCCCTGGATTATTTCAAGACCTACCCGGATAAATACCTCTTCTTCAACGAAGACAAGACCGCCTTTATCAGTTTTAAAATTACGCAGCATTTTGCAATCGTGCTGGAAGATCCTGTAGCAGAGAACGAGGAAGGCAAACTGGAAATGGTCCATAAATTCGAAATTTTCTGTAAAGAGAATGGCTTCATCAGCGCCTATTACAGGGTGCCGGAGAAATCCCTTGGCTTTTATCATAAGCTGGGCAGAAAATCTATTCCGATCGGGGAAGAAGCCATCCTCAACTTAACCACATTTACCATGGATGGCGGCAAAATGAAAACCACCAGAAGTGCTGTAAACCGCCTCACCTCTGAGGGTTTCCAGTTGAAAGTATATGAGGCCCCTATTAAAGAAGGTTTGCTCCAGAAACTGGAAAAAGTATCTGACAACTGGATGGAAGAACTTAACCAGAAAGAAGTAGCCTTTACTCAAGGCGTATTTGATGCAAGCATCCTGAAAGAACAAACCATCCTGACCATTGAAGATCAGGAAGAAAAGGTTTATGCTTTCCTGAATCTAATCCCGGATTATGCACCAGGTGAAGCCACTTATGACCTGATCCGGAAAATCAGCGATGCACCAAATGGTGTACTGGACATGTTGCTGGCCAAAACCTTCCTCTATCTAAAAGAACAGGGCTATACCTCTGCAAATATGGGACTTGCCCCACTTTCGGGAATGGAAGATGTGAACGTAACACAAAAAACCATAAAATATGCTTACGAAAATCTCAAGGTTTTTGGGCAGTTTAAGGGGTTGAGAAAATACAAAGAAAAATTCTTCCCTTCCTGGGAAAAGAAATACCTGATCTTTAGCCATAACTACCATTTGCTCCAGGTGCCAAGGGCATTAAAGAAAGTATCAGAGGGCGATCAATAAAGTAGCAGGGCCTAAAAACCCTGCATAATAAATTTCGTAAGCTGACTCACATCGTCATCGTAACGGTGTGACCCCGGTACCAGGATCTTATGAATTTTTTCTACTGGCTTAATCGCTTCGTAGAAATCGCTCCCCTCTTGTTTTCCGAAAATACAATAGACAGGTACAGGGCTTTTCTTCAGTTCAGGAAGTACTTTATACTTATCTTTATCTGTGCCTCCGAAGCCCAGCATATTGGATATTTTGGTCACAAAACCAGTAGAAAAGCCTGGAGAAAGCAACACCAGTGATTTTAATTTCTGATTAGCAGATGTAGAAAAATTAGAGGGTAAAAAGGCCCCTACATCTGCCCCGAAAGAATAACCGACTACCACAAATGATGATTTGTTCCAGGTCTGGAGATAATGCTCTATAATGCCTTCCATATCTCCACCAAATTGCGCAGGACTTTTCTGGTCCCAGAAGTATTTCCTGGTGTCCAGCGCCAGTACTGCATAACCAGCTTCCGACAATTCCCGGGTTAGGCTTTGAGAAAATTTATTCCAGCCCCCATCACCACTCAGGTATACAACCAAGGTCTTACTCTCATTTTTTTGAATGGTATGCAAAGGAAAGGAAGAAAGGCTTACTCTTTTTTGTGCTTTAAGGCTACCAACAAAAAAAGTCAGCAGCAAAAGGAAATATATTCTGGATCTCATACAGAGGCTCTGGTTAAATTTTTCCCAAAGATATTAAACTCAACTGACGGCCGAGGAATCTTTTTGGTCTGAGAGAAGCCACAATTTTAGCATAAGCACTTTCATCGTAACGGTGGGCACCAGGTACAATGCTCAGTTTAAAATTTGACATTTTGAGTTCACTGAGTGGTTTAACCTCCTCTGCTTTGCCATAAAAGCAATATACCGGAACATCTATTTTCTCTACTTCGGGTGCTACTTTATAGAGCCTGTTGTCTCCTCCAATGTTCAGCAGATCAGAAGTATGCACTTTAAAATCAGAAGAAGAAAAGGGGCTCAGCAATTGTACGGCAACAATTTTATCCCGGATTCTTTCAGGCAAACCATTGTAAATAAATGGCACCACATCTGCTCCAAAAGAAAAACCAGATAGAAAGATGCGGTTGGTCTTGTAAAGTGCATTGTACTTATCAATCAGTAAAAAGACATCATCTGCTGTTTCCTGCGGAGTTTTCTGCGACCAGAAATAACTACGGGAATTGAATCCAATCACGTAGAAACCCTTCTTGGTATATTCAGTGGCCAGCCGGTCTTCAAATTCAAGCCAGCCGCCATCTCCTGAAAACAGGAACAAAATTCTTTTGGAAAAAATATTGGCTGTCGGGTACACGATAACCGGCAGATTATAGTCATTTTGCTCAATACCATGATGATTCGTCATACGGTTTCGGACCAGCAAACCGCAGCCGGAAAAGGTGAGCGTAATAAAGAGTCCTGTCAGCAGCAACCACAGCTTCATTTTATACATTTCATATCAACGCTCGCATGCAAAAAACACACCAACCGCTTAAAAGTATCTAATTATTTTACAATCATCTGTAATTCCTTGTAACAAAAAGAAAACAAAAAGGTAAAATCCTCAGAATAAGCTCAGCTGTGCAGGTTTTGGAGGCTGCACATAACCAGATACGGTTCGGCCCCCATATTTCCAGGAGTCTCTGCGCTCCTTTTCAATAAGGGCATCAAAATTCTTATTTGGGGTAAAATCGTTCTCTGCCGCCCTGGAAAGTTCCCCAAGTTTACGGATGGCATCCAGCTTATCCGATTGTCCTATCTTCGCTTTTTGAACCGCTTTACTCAACACACTGATGGTTTCATCAAAAACCTTTACCGGAACCGGAAATGGATGACCATCCTTGCCCCCATGGGCAAAAGAAAAACGGGCGGGATCGTCAAAACGGGAAGGTGTACCATAGATCACTTCACTCACCAATGCCATTGACTGCAGGGTTCTGGGGCCCATTCCTTCGAGCAGTAACAATTCTTCAAAATCTGCAGGCTTTTTTTCATGACTCAGCCAAAGCATGGCCCCAAGTCTTTTCAAATCCACATCTTCTGCCCTGACTTCGTGATGCCCGGGCAGGATCAGGTGCCGGATCTCCTTCAGCATGCGTTCAGGATGCTCTGCAGACATTGACATCAATGAGGCTCTGGAAGGCTGTGCTCCGGCAGCCACCATATTCAGGATCTGCCCCTGGTTTACCCCGCAAATTCCGGTATGCGGTTCATCTACAAAAGACTTCACCGCAGAAGAATGCCAGTGATACCGCCTGGCCGTACTGCTTTCATTACTCATTCCTTGCTGAACTACCGTCCACAAACCCTCTGAATTGACTGCAAAACTGTGCAGGTACAATTGAAAACCATCCTGTACAGCAGTATTATCTACCTTAGCACTGAGCTTGCTGCTACGAACGAGTGCTGGGCCGTCCAGACCTGTACGGTCGCAATAATGGAGCAGTTCCTGTGGTGTCTGCAGGGAATATTTTCCCTTTCCACCACAAATATAAAGGCCAAGCTCTTTTGCATAGGGGTTTACTGCTCTTTTTAAGGCGCCCATTACCGAAGTGGTGATCCCGGAAGAATGCCAGTCCATCCCCATCACAGCGCCAAAGCTTTGAAACCAGAAAGGATCGCTCAGCCTGCGCAAAACTTCGGCAGTACCATACTCTGTGATAATGGCTTCTGTAATGGCGAAACCCAATCTGCCCATACGCTCCGCCAGCCATAAAGGTACAAAACCACCATGCAGGGGTAAATCTGCTGTTCCCGATCTTTTCATTACTAACAAAATTAGCAATAAATATCTGAAATAACTATCCGAATTTCAACTGATCAATACGTACCCAATGCATACCTGCTGCTTTTGCAGCCTCCACTCCGGGAATACCATCTTCAAAAACCAGGCATTGATCTGGTGCCACACCTAGTAATTCCGCAGCCTTCAGGAAGGGATCTGGAAAAGGTTTCCCTCTTTCTGTATCACCCGAGCAGACCAGTACTTCAACCAAATCGCTTAAACCCAGGATCTCCAACGTCCGGGAAATGGTTACCTTGTCGCCGCCAGATACCACCCCTATTCTTACACGCCCGGCATTAGCCCTTAGATGCTCAACAACGTAATCAATAGGTTGTATGTGATCCAGATAGCGTTCGCTATAAATTTGCGCCTTACGAGCTCTAAAATCCTCCGGCACCAGGGAAGACTGGTAACGGCGGTTGATCTCTTCCACGACCTGCAGAATAGGCCACCCTGCCAGCTCATCAATAATTCCCGGGTCAAACACCACCCCTTGTTCTGCAGCTACTTCTACATATGATTTGGTATGCATCGGCATATTATCCGTTAATGTGCCATCACAATCGTATAAAAAGGCCTGGTAATCGCCCTGTGTAAGGTTGGAGAGTTTTTCAAAATTGGATTGCTCCATAAATAAAATTAGATTAATGTTCAGTTATACCCGGCTTCTTTTTCTGAAATACATAGATCAGATAAAAAAGTGCCGGAAGAATAAATAGACTACCGATCAACAAAGCATAAGCCAGAGAGTCAATCGTTTTGGCCTGCCCCTGGTGGGCCAGCAAAGACAATTCTTCTCCATGCTTTAGCAATACGATATTTGGAAAGTGCGTATAAGTGGCCGCAAACAGGATCATCGTAACCTGGAAACCTGCCAAAAGGCGAAGTATGGCAGGTTTATCCTTTTCAATCGTAAACCACATAATGATCAGCGAAATGCTCGCTGTGGTAATGGCAATCATACCCAGTGCATGACCGAAAATCCATTCCCCCAGGGGAATATCTTCAGCATAGGCTGCAATAAAAACCAGAGCCCCCGCGAACATCACGACAAACACACATCTTTTCGCCTTCCTGATGAACAAAGCTTTATCTGCCTCGTTATCGGTTTGCCCGATAATAAAGATAGCCGCCAGATAGCCGCAAATACTTACGGTGAATAAGCCCACCGCAACAGAAAACCAGCTCAGCCAGCTCCACACGTACGCAGAAAGGAAGTCACCAGCCTGCAGATCAATTTGCCCGGATACAGAACTTGCGGCAATAATACCCAGGAAAAACGGTGTGACCAGACTGGAGTAAATGAAAATAGAGGTATAAACCTTCTGCATGTTGTCTTTTACCGCATCGTAATTCCGGAATACAAAAGCTGTTCCCCTGGCAATAATACCCAAAAGCATACAGACCAAGGGGATATGTAAATAAACCGAAACTGTGGTGTAGATTTTGGGAAAACCTACAAACAAAATGACAATGGCAATAATCAGCCACATGTGATTGGCTTCCCATATCGGGCCTATGGCCTCGTACATCGTCTTTCTAGCCCTCGCCCTGTTGGGTTTGGAGGTAAACAATTCAATAATCCCTGCACCAAAATCTGCTCCTCCAAGCAGTACATACAAGAGGATCGCTGTCCATAAAAAAGCAATAACTACATATACCATAACTTAATCATTTTGATGCTGAACCCCTGAATCGTACAATTTACCAACCATCCTGATCTGGCGGTATAGCAAAAAAGTAACGATCACAGACAATGAAATATAAACTGCTGTAAACAGATAAAAGGAATACCGGATGCCAGGCATAGGTGTTACAGCATCTGCTGTACGCATCACCCCATTGATGATCCATGGTTGCCTGCCAACTTCGGTAACCGTCCATCCTGCCTCAAGCGCCAGAAAGCCCAGTGGCGTAGCCACTACAAACAACTTAAGCAACCATTTTTGGTCCAGCCACTGTTTTTTCTTCCACAAAGCTATAAAATACAAGACCGCCAAACCAAGCATCGCCATCCCCAATCCAACCATAATCTGAAAGGCATAATGAGTTACCGCCACTGGTGGCTGATCCTGAGAAGGGATCTTATCCAATCCTGTCACTTCTGCATTAAAATCACCGTGTGCCATAAAACTCAGTAAGCCTGGTATTTTTATGGCATATTTAACGTCTTTGGCCGCCGTATCGGGAATTCCCCCAATAATTAAAGGCGCAGCCTTTTCTGTATGAAAATGAGCTTCCATTGCGGCAAGCTTGGCAGGCTGCCGTCCTGCTACATCTTTGGCCGAAATATCTCCACTAATGGGCTGCAGACAAGCTGCAACTGTAGCAAACACCGCCGCAATTTTAAAAGCTTTACTGTGAAAAAGGACATTGCTCCCCCTTAAAATCATCAAAGCATGTATACCCGCTACGGCAAAACCTGTAGAAACAAAAGCTGCAATACACATATGCAGAGACTGGGAAAACCAGGCCTCATTAAACATGGCTTTTATGGGATCAATATTTAAGTATTCTCCATTAATATAATCAAAACCGGAAGGGCTGTTCATCCAGGAATTGGCAGCGACCACCAGTATTCCTGAAACCAATCCACTTACTCCAACCACTACTCCGGTTGCCCAATGGAACCAGCGATTCACCTTATTCCAACCATATAAATAAAATCCCAAAGCAATCGCTTCAATAAAAAAGGCTGTTCCTTCCAGCGAAAAAGGCATTCCAAAAATAGGGCCGGCATGTTCCATAAACTTGGGCCACAAAAGGCCAAGCTCAAAGGACAGCACTGTACCCGAAACCGCCCCTGTAGCAAAAAAGATAGCCACCCCCTTACTCCAGGCTTGGGTTACATCCCTGTAAACCGGTTTTTTGGTTTTAAGCCAGATAAAATGGGCTACTGTCATAAAAAAAGGCATAACCATTCCAATACAGGCAAAGACAATGTGAAAGCCAAGAGAAAAGGCCATCTGGAGGCGAGCTGCTAAAAAATCATCCATAGGAACAGGAATTAATAGGTGGTGCCACAACCGTGGCATACCGGCAAAATTAAGGGTTATTACCAAGGCACAAAGGAAGTCGAAGAAATAATTGCTGTTTAATTGTAATTTTTATTCCCTAAGGCTGCAGGGCAATACATTTGCCAAAAACAATTTGTTCTTTTCTTTGTAATACCTGCATGTTTCAGCTGCACCAAGTTTATACGCTTTTTCTACTGGCCATTCCCGTAGCTTGTGTGGCCTGGACCGTTACTCATGAAGAAATCTTCAGAGAACCTCGTGAATACTGCATCCAATGCTCCAAAGAGAAAAAGACCCTGCTGGCCAGAAAGTTCTTTTATGTATTCACCTGCGAATATTGTTTCAGCCACTACGTCACGGTCCTGATGTTGGTGATGACAGGCTTCCACCTCTACTTAGACGATTGGAGAGGTTATGTCATTGCAGGCTTCTCCATGGTCTGGTTGGCCAATATTTATATGAGCCTGTACAATATGATCCGTATAGACCTTAAAAAAGAAAAAACGTTGATCAAAAAGGAAGAACAGGCCATGAAAGATGAAGATACCGAAAGTTAATGCGGTACAATTTTTGCGATAGGTTAGCCTAAAAAGACATCATTTTGTATAAAAAAAGCACACTCGTATTTATAGATGACCTGCAGCAGCACGACCCAAAAGATGGTGGTGCAGCCTATTTTACAGCAAAAGCGCTCGTCATTACAGAAGATAACGGCCAATACCATGGAACCGAAGAAACCTTGCGCATCAGTGATCTGATCTTAAAACAATCCAGTTTTATTTATGATGGAGTTCATACCCGCGAAGCCCATAAACTCTATACCTGGCCACGCAACCTGGGAGATATGGCCGCCTGGGCGGCCAGCAAAAAAGCTTTCCTGGAACAGCATGTGATGCATTTCCCCATCCAGATCCATTCTGTGCAGGAGCAGCACCACCTCAGCTGGGAATTTATCACACCTGAACAATTCAAAAAAACGCCGCAGAATATTCATGCCTCGCCTGCCTTTCAACAGTATCTGGACCATATAAGTGACTATTTTTTCCTGCGCAAGGAACGCAATGATCCGGTTTAAAATATTTTTTTTGCTCAGATATAATAAATAGAAAAAACAAGCGTCTTTATACCTGAGAGCGTTAATTTAAACGGGGGTGTTTCGGACGGAACATCCCCGTTTTCCTTTCACAGGAAAATTTCTATTTAAATCCTGCTCAACACCAGCCGGCTGTAGCCAAAGGCACATAAGATCAGCAATCCGGCCATTGTTGCCCACAATACATTATATCCCATTTTTTCGGCTAGGAAAAAACCTGAAGTTGGCCCGATCACCTGGGCAAAAGAAGAACTCAGTGTATATCCCGCTGCATACTGTCCGCGGTTAAATTCATTACTGCGGTGAATCACAAAGGTATTGATGAAGGGCAATGCCAGCATTTCACCAAAGGTAAAAAACACCATAGAAACCATAGCCAGAATTACCGGAAGGGATTTAGGTATCATAAATAAAGCAAAGGCAGCGCTGGTTAGCAATACACCCACTACAATATAATAGATCGGTGAGCGCTTATTTTCAATTTTACTGATCATCACCATTTCTACCAGGGCAATAATAATCCCGTTGGAACCCAGGATTACACCGATCAGCGCCTCGTTCATATGCCAGACTTCTTTAAAGAATAAAGGCACTACCCTAAACATCAGAAAGAAGCAGGTAAAGAAGAGCGTGGTCAACAAGATAAATTTCACAAACAAAGCGTCTTCCCAGGGCTTACGGACCACTACATCTTTAATTTTCTCCTGAACCGCTTTTCGATAACCTTTTACCACAGGGAGAAAAGCAAAAATAGCCACACCAGATAAAATACTCACTGTACCGTCTACAATAAACAGCAGCTGATAATTAAAAGAAGCAATAATTCCGCCTAAACTGCTCCCAACAGCCCAACCCAGGTTGGTGGCCAGTCTGTTCAGGGAATAAGACCGCGTTTCCTTTCCCGGACTGGCGTAAGAAGCAATCGCTGCGAAGTTGGCCGGCCTGAAAGCATCAGAAAAAAAACTGATCACCAGGGTTAAAAAACACAGGGTTTCAAAATGTCTGATGGTAGAAAAAAAGATAAAAAAGGCCCCACCAATAATGGTACTGAAAATCTGGACTGCCCGAAAACCAAACATATCCGTAAATTTCCCACCAGCGGTAGCCCCCAGAATAGACCCCACACCAAAGATCGTAATGATCAGCCCGGCATCAGAAGTTGGCCGGTGCAGGTACTGGGTCACATACAAACTCATAAAGGGCACCGCCATATAACTGCTGCGGTTAATCAGCATTACGATACTCAACAGCCAGGTTTCCCGGCTCAAGCCGGTAAAAGACTCTTTATAAGAAGAAATTACCTGCCGGATCATTAAAACGTTGCAGATGCTGCACCCAATAAAGTCGCTTTTTCGTTTAACAAGGATTTCCTGACCGGAAAACTATAGCCCATCATTTCTGCCAGGTTTCTGCGGGTATCATCCAGGAAGTACTGTTCAGCATTGGCAATATTTCCACCGATTACAGAAGCCAAAGGCATCTTCTTGCGGATAAACTTATATAAGAAACTCGCCAGATTCTGGCTAAACTCAGCAAAAATTTCTTTAAATTCAGGCTTTCCTGCATGCAGTTCGACCAGTTCCCTTACATCTTTAATCACTTCTCCGCTCAATTCAAAATAACGTTTGATAAACCAGCGGGTAGAAATATAGTCCTCAGCAATCCCCTTGTTAAAAGGCATTTTCCAAAAATCAGCATCCTTGGCTTGTCCATTCACATAATGTGCAGTACCCAGTCCGGTACCCAAAGTAATACCAATCGCATGATCATAGCCGTTCATACTTCCGCTAAAAACTTCTCCCTGCAGAAAACAGGCTGCATCGTTCATAAAGTTAATCGCTGAAGGACTGATTTCCAGCTTTGCAGCCAACATATCTTTAATATTTTTACCATATAAGGACCTGTATTTGTCCTGGTTCTTAATCAGGCTTACTCCTTTTTTGTATGCAAAAGGGCCTGGCATTGCAATATGGAGATTAGTATAAGATCCGGAATATGCATCTGCTACTTTATGTATACTTTTTGACCAAGCCTCAATAACTTCTTCCGTTGGTGCCTGACCATTGATGCGGTCCCTTACCCACGTGCCTTCTATGATCTGTTTCTGGTCAAGGTCTATAAGTGCAGCAGTAATATGAGATCCTCCTATATCAATACCCATTACAATTCTTTCCATATTCAACTATTTAAAATCAGATTGCAATTATACATGAAAAAGTAAATAAATCTCAATCTGAACCTCTAAACTTTTATTAAACAGGAAATATTTTGAACCAATTACGCTTTCAGTACTTCGTCAACCATCCCAAAATCCCTTGCCTCTTCTGCAGTCATCCAGTAATCCCTGCGTGAAGCCTCATTGATCCGCTCAAAACTTTGCCCACTGTGCGCCGCCAGGATCTGGTAAAGATCTGTCTGTACCTTCAATACTTGTTTAATGCTGATGTCCATATCTTCTGCTGTACCTTGAGCACCACCTGAAGTTTGGTGGATCATCACCCTGGAATGCTTTAGCGCGGATCTTTTTCCGGCAGCACCTGCACAAAGCAATACAGAGCCCATAGACAAAGCGATCCCTGTACAAATCGTAGCTACATCCGGCGAAATATACTGCATGGTGTCATAAATTCCGAAACCTGCATACACCGATCCACCTGGTGAATTGATGTAGAGCTGGATATCCCTTTTTGGATCTGCAGACTGCAGGAAAAGCAACTGGGCCTGGATCACATTGGCAATCCTGTCGTCAACAGCTTCCCCCAGAAAAATAATACGGTCCATCATCAAACGGGAGAACACATCCATCTGGGCTACGTTCAATTGCCTTTCCTCCATAATATAGGGTGTCATTGCCACCGGATGCTGTGCAATATGGTTATTGGTTCTTGAAATAAAATGGTCCACGTAAGCACCATTTAAACGACGGTGTTTCACCGCATACTTTCTGAATTCGTTCGTGTTCATGATCTAAAAATATAGTTATAGTGATTCCCTGGACCTGTAGAACAAGACCTCTTGGGTTAGATGATAAGATTTAAGTTAATTTACCTGCTAAAAAAGCGCCGGATCCTGCTTGCAAAGGAAGCGTATTCAGGCGCTGCAAACAATTGCTGCTGCACTTGTCTGATCTCTTTCCTCAACTGCTGCCTGCCATATGTCCTAACCAGTTCGCTGGTCTTTTGCTGCCAGTACAGGTTATTCTTTAGCTCCGGTTCCAGGATAAGCCTTGCCTCAAACAGCACACGCTCCTGACCAGGCAATCTCGACAAAAGATAGTCTTCTGTGAGCCTCAATTCATTCCATGATGTCTTCATAACTCAGAGATTTTTCCTTTACCGTATGTTTAACTTTTTCCAGGCATTTAAACTTCTGAACTGTAGCCGATCGTGGCCCTGAAAAGCCATATCTTTTTGCCAGCTCCTCCATTGGAAGTTTTTCGTAATAAAAAGTACTCAGCAGCTCCATGCATTTCCGGCCAGCGGTATGCAATAACCTCAGCAAGCTGGAGGCAGATACCTCCTGATATTCGGGATCTGGTTCAATATTCAGCCTGTCACTCGTATCTAAAGAGACATCTCTGGATTTCTCCTTAAAACGCTTATTCCACAAATGTTTAGAAATACCCAGCAAATAGGCCCTGGCATTCTGCCTTGGTGCAGCCTCAGCTACAACGACCTGCTCATAATAAATTACCAATGCATCCTGGAAAATATCTTTAGCTTCTTCGAAAGAGCCCCCCATCCTGCTCATGTACCGGGCCGCCATAGGAAAAGCCTGTTGGTACAGTTCCATCAAGAGCATTTCGCGGCTCTGTGTCTGGTCTTTAACCTGATTTTCTTGAATTGCTGTATTTGCCATCGCTATTTAATTTTCAGTAAACTGATTGCTTTTTATACTAAGTGCAAATTACGATACGAATATCACCCAAATTAAACATCTTTTTTATCACCATCTTTACTCTTTTTTTGAGAACACGGAACTATATTTCTTTAACTTTTGATGCAAATAGCCTCTTCTTTTACTGGCTTCAGATAGAGAGCTTTCCTCAGAAAAATACTCACCAAATATTTTAGGAACAGCGATTCGTTGTGCGCTGTAAATTCCCGAATGACCGCTAAAGAAATAAGCGGTAAAACAAGCCACCGCAAACAACAAAGCATACTGACCACCAAATAATTCAACCCCCATAAAAGTACAGGCAATTGGGGTATTGGTAGAGCCCGCAAACACTGCAATAAAACCCAAAGCAGCAAAAAGGCTCACAGGTGCATCGAGTAAAACCGCGAGCGTATTCCCTAAAGTCGCACCGATATAAAAGAGTGGGGTCACTTCGCCGCCTTTAAATCCCGTTCCCAGGGTCACTGCAGTATAAATGGTTTTCCATAACCAGCTCCAGGTATCCGCTCCTCCAGTATGGAACGCTGAAGGAATGGTTACAGCGCCTGCATATTCCGCATCTACACCTAAACTTAAATAATCAGGTTTCCCAATCAGAAAGGTAAGGCCAATAATCATCAGACCACCAGACACAGGGATCATCCAATTCTTTTTAAACAGCTTCAGGCAAATTGA
>Ga0157370_10003205_pt1 | contig 19348 bp, 16 predicted proteins | sample C35metaG_FD_113463 | JGI IMG/M metagenome (GOLD analysis project Ga0157370, IMG submission 113463) | Corn rhizosphere microbial communities from Kellogg Biological Station, Michigan, USA - C3-5 metaG | ecosystem: Host-associated > Plants > Roots > Rhizosphere > Soil | place: USA: Michigan...
CGCTGCTACAAATCGTCAGCGGGATCATACAGCCCAGCACCGGACGGGTGGTCACGCGAGGGAGGATTGCGGCGCTGCTGGAACTCGGCGCCGGATTCAATCCTGAATTCTCCGGCCGCGAAAACGTGTTCATCAATGGCGAGATTATGGGCATCAGCCGCCCTGAAATGGATCGCAATCTTTCTTCGATCGAAGCCTTCGCTGAGATCGGAGATTTCATCGACAGGCCCGTAAAGGAATATTCCAGCGGTATGTACGTTCGTCTGGCGTTCTCGACCGCCATACACGTGAATCCGGACATTCTGGTTGTAGACGAGGCGCTTGCTGTCGGGGATGCAGTTTTCGCAAACCGATGCGTGAGGAAATTCGAAGAACTGCGCGAGAAAAATACCACCGTTCTTTTCGTCTCGCATGATCTCGGCCTGGTAAAGCAACTCTCTGGCCGCGCCATTTTCCTGCTCAACGGAAAAATCGCGGCGGAGGGCGAGCCAAGGCATGTGATCGATAAATACATTGGACTCGTTCTCGAGCGCCAGAAGGCTTTTCAGACGAACCGGGGCGCTCGTCTAGCGCCCAGCAATCGTCATGGCGACGGATCGAGCGAGATTGTGGACGTAGCGCTGCTCGACGCCTCAGGCAAACGTTGCGGCGTTGTTTCCAGCGGAGAGCGCGTGACGATCCGAATTCGAACGGTGTTCCATCGCCCGCGGCTCGAACCAATGGTGGGCATTCTGATTCGAAACCGAATCGGGATGGACGTATACGGCACCAACACCAACATTGAGAACTCGCATCTTGGTTCGTTCGAAGCCGGCGAAGAGGTCGAGATCGATTTTGAGCTCGCGTGCTGGCTGACTCCCCAGCACTATACAATCACGGTCGCCACACAGCATGCGGATGGAAGCAGTCACGACTGGCTGGATGATGTGGTCTCGTTCGAAGTGCTTTCGATGAGACAGGCGGCGGGAGTCGCGGATCTCCGCGCGAACATCTCCTGGCGCAAGGCGGTTGCGACTGAAAGCGCACATCCAGCTTAAGGTCAGGCCCGGCGCTAAACAGACGGCCTTCACCGGCCGCCTGGGCGACGCGTGGAAACTCGATGTATCCTCGCCACCGGTTGACGGGAAGGCGAACGAGGAGATCATCCGCTTTCTGGCGGAGCTGTTCGGAACGCCGCGTTCGGCCGTGCGCATCGTCAGCGGAAGAGCTAGCGCGCGCAAACTCATCGAAATTGTGGGAATCGATAATGGCACGCTTACGCGAGTTATTCTCGAATCGCATGGATCTCGACCGCATACAGGCAGCGCTTCGAAGAGAAAAAGTTGATGCATGGCTGTTTTTCGACCATCATGAGCGCGACCCGCTCGCGTATCGGATCCTCGGATTCCGGCCTGGCAGGCACGTAACGCGGCGCTGGTATTACCAGATTCCGGCGAGTGGCGAGCCTCGAGGTCTTGCGCATCGCGTGGAGCCTGGAATGCTTGATACGCTCCCCGGCGAAAAACTGCTGTATTCCCGCTGGCAGGAGCAACATGCGCTACTCGCGAAACTGCTCTCCGGCTCGAGACGAATCGCGATGCAGTACTCGCCCGATTGCGCGATTCCCTACGTTGCAATGGTAGACGCCGGCACAGTCGAGCTGGTGCGAAAACAGGGAATCGAAGTTGTCAGTTCCGCTGAGCTTGTTCAATTGTTCGAGGCGGCGCTGTCTGCGTGTGAGTTTGAAACGCATCTCGAAGCAGGGCGGCGCGTCGATCGAATTCGCGCCGGAGCGTTCCAGTTTATAGGCGAGAGACTTGCGGCTGGCGTTGACGAGATAAGTGTTCGCGACTGGATTTTGCGCGAGTTTGAAGGCGCCGGGCTGGTGACGGACAGTGGCCCAATCGTGGCGGTCAATTCCCACGCCGGCAACCCCCATTACGAACCTTCGAGGGAAACGAATCGGGCAATCCGGCACGGCGATTTCGTTCTGCTCGATATGTGGGCGCGGCTCGACGAGCCCGGTTCGATTTTTTACGACATTACGTGGACCGGTTTCTGCGGAGATCCTCCTGAGCGGATCCAGCAGGTTTTCGAGATCGTGCGTAACGCGCGGGATGAGGCGGTTCGGACGGTTGAACAGGCCGTCGCTTCCGATATCGAGATTCGGGGCTATCAAGTCGATGATGCAGCCCGGGGCTACATCGAACGCCACGGTTTCGGAGATCGTTTCGTACATCGAACGGGCCACTCGATCGGAACCGAAGTCCACGGGACGGGCGCGAATATGGATAATCTCGAAACGCACGATGAGCGGCGGATTGTGCCTGGCGCGCTCTTTTCAGTCGAACCGGGCATTTATCTCGAGGATTTCGGCGTCAGATCCGAGGTTGACGTTTTCGTGAGGGACGGAGCTGCGGCAATGACGGGCGAGGTCCAGCGGGAATTGGTCCGGATTGGATGATGTCTCTGGCTCGAAGAAAGACGTCGTCGAGCATCGATTGGGTCAGTTTTCCCGTTGAGGTATTCTGCTGGCTCGGGTGGTACGAGCAGAGAACCGCGGGGCTGAGGTGATAAAGGACGTTGTGACCGAAATGAAAATCGCTGATGCGTTCGATGCCGGACCGAAGCTTCAGAATCCGCAGCCAGGTATCGAAAGCGAGCTTCCCCAGCGCGACTACGACGCGTAGGTTGGGAAGCGAATCCAGTTCCCGTTCGAGATACTGCCGGCAGTTCAGCAACTCTTCCGGAAGCGGCTTATTGTCCGGCGGAGCGCAATGGGCCGAAGCCGTGATCCAAACGTCCCGGAGCGTCAGGCCATCCGATGCCGAGCGACTCTCCGGCTGGGACGCAAAACCCGCACGATGAAGCGATCTGTAAAGATAGTCGCCGGAACGGTCTCCGGTGAACATACGTCCTGTACGGTTAGCTCCGTGCGCTGCTGGGGCAAGCCCCAGGATCAGAACGCGGGCGTACGGGTCGCCGAAGGAGGGAACCGGTTTGCCCCAGTAATCCCAATCGCGCCACGCCCGACGCTTTACCTCCGCTACCTCCCCGCAGTATCGGATCAGTCTTGCACAGCGATCGCAGGAAATGATCTCCTTATTTAGCACGACGAGAGCGGACGCCGCGTCTGACGTCGGCATATTGTTAGAATTCACGCGATGAATGGACCTTTTCGAATTGATGGACGGATTGCGCTGGTTACTGGGGGCGCGAGCGGAATCGGCGAACAAACGTCGAAAGTGCTGACGGCCGCGGGCGCGAAAGTCATCGTCGTAGATATCGATGAACCGCGTGCCAGGAATCTCGCATCCGAACTGCCCGGCGCTTCGTACCGCACTTTCGATATCACTGATGAGGCCGCCGTTCGGTCCGGAATCGAAGGAATCGAGAGGCTGGACATTCTCATCAACAATGCCGGGATTGGTCTCGTCGGTGGCATCGAGGAAACGGAAGCCGACGATTTCGACCGTATTTTCCGGGTGAACGTTCGCGGGATGTACCTGGTTACCAAATTTTGTCTGCCACTCCTCCGAGCGGCGAATGGTTGCATTGTCAACATCGGTTCGGTTGCAGGCCTGGTCGGCGTAAAACGCCGGTTTGCGTACTGCGGTACGAAAGGAGCGGTGGTGGCGATGACCAGGCAACTCGCAGTCGACTACCCGACCGAAATTCGGGTCAACTGCATCGCGCCCGGAACGGTCGACACGCCGTTTGTCGAGAGCTACCTTGAAAAATATCATAAACATGAGAAAGATAAGGTCCGCGGAGAACTAAATCAGCGGCAGCCGGTCGGCCGCTTGGGCAGGCCGGATGAGATCGCATATCTGGCGCTCTATCTGTGCTCGGAGCAGGCCGCGTTTGTAAACGGCGCTGTGATGAATATCGATGGGGGTTGGACGGCGGCCTGAAATCAAAAAATGGCAGGAATTCAGATGCTGGAATTGACCGGAGCTGTGGAAAGCGACACAATAAAACTTTCCGGCTGCTCCCCGGAATTTGGTTCTGGCGCTCTTCACTGCCGCCCCCAGGCGATCCTGTCTTTCGCGCATAAAAATTCCATGAAGCGCTGCTTCACATTCGTAATCCGTTTACTGGTCCTGACCCTTGCCATCGGGCTCGCGAGCCACTCGGCCTTTGCTGCAAAGAAACGCCACCGCAAGCGTGTCAAGTCTGCGAACCACTCGGTCGGTCGCAGTAATGCTACTGCCGCAACGAAAGTGACATACACCCGCACGAGGGCCCGGCGGAGGGTCTGGGTTCAGACCTGGGACGAGCCAACGTATAAAGATTCAACGATTGGGGACGACATTGCTGGTGAGGATCCGCAGGTTCGAAAAGCCGCGATCGCCGCACTTGGGCCGATGAACGGCGCCGTCGTCGTTGTAGATCCCGCTAACGGCCGTATTCTGACCATGGTGAATCAGCAACTTGCGCTGGGGGGTGGTTTCCAGCCCTGCTCGACAATCAAAGTTTCGGTCGCGCTTGCCGCTTTACGGGAAGGTCTGGTGGAACGAACCGGACCTCTACGGCTCGGTTTCTACAGCAAGCGGTCTATGGATCTGACCGACGCGCTGGCGTACTCGAATAATTATTATTTCGCCAATCTGGGCATTAAGCTCGGTTACCAGAGGGTCAGTTACTATGCTCATCTCTTCGGATACGGGCAAAAAGCCGGCCTGAATGTCGAGGGTGAACATCCTGGTTATTTCCCGCCCGCGCCGCCAAAGAACGGCGGAATGGGCATGCTGACCAGTTTTGGAGAAGAGATCTCGCAGACGCCGCTCGAACTGGCTGGCCTCATGACTGCGATCGCCAACGGCGGCACGCTCTACTGGTTGCAATATCCGCGGACGGCGGAAGAAATCAGCACATTCCAGCCACAGGTGAAGCGGCATCTTGACATCGCGAATCTGATCAACGAAATTAAACCGGGTATGAAAGGCGCCGTCCAGTTCGGTACCGCGAGGCGAGCGCAGCAGGATGAAACGATCATGGGCAAGACCGGCACGTGCAGCGAAGGCCGTACGCACCTCGGCTGGTTCGGATCGTTCAACGAGAGCAGCGGAAGAAAGCTCGTCGTGGTCGTTCTGCTTACGGGCGGCCGTCCTTCGATTGGGCCAATGGCTTCCGGCGTGGCCGGCGATGTGTATCGCAAACTGGCCGCCGACAATTATCTGAAGACCGCTTCGGCTCCGAATCCTTCTTCTCTGATTTCCACGCAAATCTGCTGTTCGCGTTGATCAGGCGCGCGCACCACTTCATCGATATGGATAGTTTCATATCATTGAGGCGGAGCGCGCCTGAATGTCTGAACTGAACCGCCGCGAATTTTTCCAAACCACGGGTATTACTCTTGCCGCTGCTTCGGCCGTTACGTCCGGCGAAGCGCAGACGGGGTCGTCACCCGACTGGTACGGGCGGCCCATGCGATGGATGCAACTGGCATTTGTAGAAGACGATCCCGGCCGCTATGATCCCGCATTCTGGCTGGATTACTTCAAACGCGTTCACGCGGATGCGGCATGTCTTTCGGCCGGCGGATGCGTCGCGTTCTATCCGACAAAGGTTCCTCTGCATTACCGCAGCAAATTTCTTGGCAATGCGGACCCGTTCGGGGAAATGGTGGCGGGTTGCCGCAGACTGGGAATGAATGTTATCGCGCGGACTGACCCACACGCGGCCCATCAGGATGCTTACGACCTTCATCCGGACTGGATTGCGGTGGATGCCGAGGGCAAAAAGCGCCGGCACTGGGCGGATCCGGAACTGTGGGTCACCTGCGCGCTCGGTCCGTACAATTTCGAATTCATGACTGAGGTCACGCGGGAGATCGTGCGCGAGTACAAGGTCGACGGCATTTTCAGCAACCGATGGTCCGGGTCCGGAATGTGCTATTGCGAGCACTGCCGCGAGAATTTTCGAAAGTTTTCCGGTCTGGATCTTCCGCGCACGGCGAATCCGCAGGATCCCGCGCGGCGAGAGTACATTCTCTGGCATCAGGCGCGGCTTTTCGAGTTGTGGCGGCTATGGGATGCGGAGATCAGGAAGCTGAATCCGAACGCGAGCTTTATCGCGAATGCCGGAGGCGGGGCACTGAGCTCACTGGATATGAAAACCATTGGCGAACTCGCTCCCACACTCTTTGCTGACCGGCAGGCGCGGCACGGTCTGATGGCGCCATGGGCGAGCGGCAAAAATGGCAAGGAATACGGGGCCACTCTTCAGGGGAAGGCGATCGCGGGGATCACAAGCGTCGGGCTGGAAGAGCCGTATCGCTGGAAAGATTCGGTGCAGACGGGCGATGAGATCCGGCTTTGGTTCGCGGATGGAACGGCCCATAATCTCCGACCCTGGTGCACGAAATTCAATGCCAAGCCGATCGATCGGCGCTGGCTGCCGGTAGTCGAGCAATATTTCAATTGGCATTACCAAAACGAAAAGCATCTGCGAAATGAACAATCGCTCGCTGAAGTCGCGATGGTTTATTCGCAGCAGACCGCAGCTTTTTACGGGGGTTCGCGGGCGGCTGCAAAAGTTGAGGATCATGCGCTCGGCTTTTATCAGGCATTGGTGGAGGCACGCATTCCGTTCGATATGGCGCATGACAAGCTGCTGGATGCGGAACACATCGGACGCTATCGCGTTCTGATTCTTCCCAATATCGCTGCGCTTTCCGATGCGCAGTGCCGGCAAATCTCGGATTACGTCCGGCAGGGCGGAAGCGTGGTCGCGACATACGAAACATCGTTATACGACGAATGGGGCGTACGGCGGCACGACTTCGGTCTGGCGGAGATGTTCGGGACGTCGTTCGATGGCAAAGTCGAGACGCAATTGCACAATTCGTATCTGAACGTTGACAAGGATCCGGCGAACAACGAATTTCACCCATTGGTTCGCGGGCTCGAAAACGCAACTCGCATCGTCAACGGCGTCAACTGGGTAAACACCAGATCCGCGCCGGCGCCGCGGTATTCACCGCTCACACTCGTGCCCTCGTATCCGGATCTGCCGATGGAAGAGGTTTATGCGCGCGTTCCGAGAACAAATATTCCGGGGGTTTACGCGCATCAGGCGGGGCGTGGCCGGGTGGTCTACTTCCCGTTCGATGTGGATCGAACGTTCTGGGAGGTGCTCGGGAGCGATCACGGTCTCCTGCTTCGCAACGCGGTCACCTGGGCTCACGGAGGCGAGCAGCCGCTCACGGTTAGCGGAAAGGGAGTGATCGACGTCTCAATGTGGACACAGAAGCAATCGATGACCGCGCACCTGGTGAATCTCACGAATCCGATGATGATGAAAGGTCCGGTTCGCGAACTGATTCCGTCTCCTCCGCAGCACGTGCGCGTACGCATTCCCCAGGGTAGACAGATCGCCAGTGTACGTCTCCTGGTTCGGGGCGCGCGGCCTCGATATCGAACGAGCGGTTCGGCGATCGAGATCGAAGTTCCACCGATCGAGTTGCACGAAGTGGTTGCGCTGGATTTTGCGTAAACCGCGCTCGCTTCCCACGTGACGGCGATACCTCGCGTTGCGTTCTTTGCAGATACGTTTGAGAAGATCAACGGCCTCGCGCCGGCAGTTCACTGTTTCGTCGGTCGGCGCGAATACCCTTTTCCTGCGCACTTCGCGCCGAACGAACGGCTGATTTCGTTGCCGGTTCCGTGACCCACCTGGAACTCGCTCCTTCGAGCTGAATAAAGGCCTGCGACACGACCTGGCGCTGTGGCGCTGCAGGGCAGAGTCGCCGCGGCTCGCGCCTTTCAAGCAGATACTATTCACGTGGTGAGTCCAGGCGACGTGACTGCCATTGGCGATTTCATGTCACGAGTTTTGAGGCGATGCGAGTGGCCCGGATGCTGGACTGGATCCAGAAAACGACTCGCCAGACGATCGTGGCCTTTCGCGAGGCGAAGAGCCTCGCCATCCTGATCGCTGTTGTCCTTTGCGCCATGTGCTTTATGCACCGAATGGTCACGATGCTGCGGGATCGCACGTCGAAGCTGGTTCTCCGATGAAGCGCAGTATCGATACGGAGTTTGTTCGATCCCAAGGAGAGATCGTAACTCATGGTGTTCTCCGCCCTGGCTGCGTGGGGGAACCAGGTTGCGCGCGAAGCAGTTCGGCCGCTCCGGTTCCCGTTGTCGGGGATCGCAGCGAGCGCGAATGGCTGTCGCGTACCGATGATTCGGCAACGTGGTGCTCGCGGCGTTCGAGTCCGGCGTATCCGCCTGACGGAGTTTGTGGCGCGGGATGGCGCCGAGTTCATCGATTACACCGCCGGGCTGCTTCGGGATTCGAGGGGAACAGAAAGCACCACATACAAGTGGTGCTAATATGAAGGCGGAGACAGGCCGTGGTTCAACAGGACACGTGCGGCTTAACAACCGGGCAGGCGCCGTTTATCGAGCATGCCCGAACCAGCGGACATCTTTATATCGATCAGCCGTACGAACTCTATTCCGAAGAGAATCACGAGGCGTGGCGACGGCTTTATCACCGGATGGTTCCGAAGTGGGAGCGCCACGCGAATCCGCATTTTCTGCGTGGCGTGTCTTCGCTCTGTCTCGATGCGGACCATGTTCCGCGAATTGACGACGTCAACCGGTTTTTGTGCCCGCTTACCGGCTTTCGGGCGAAACCGGTGAGCGGCTATATACCCGCGTTTCTGTTTTTCGATTGCCTGCGTAATCGGGAATTCCCGACTACGATTACCGTGCGCGACCTGAACCGTCTCGATTACCTTCCCGAACCGGATATCTTTCACGACATCGCCGGCCATGTGCCGATGCACACCGATCGCGCTTTTGCCAGCACGCTGGTGCGCTTCGGACAGTGCGCCCATACAGCGGCGGACCTCGTATCGCGCATTGCCGATGAACATGAGCGGCTGCTGCGGCTGACCAGCATCCTGAAGGCAATGGCGCGTTTCTTCTGGTTCACAGTTGAATTCGGACTCATGCGCACGCGGAATGGCGTTAAGGCATACGGCAGCGGGCTACTGAGTTCATTCGGCGAACTGAGCCATGCGATTGAATCGCCAAAGGTACAGCGTTATCCGCTCGAACTCGAGTGGGCCATCAATCAGACGTTCGAGATCGATCATTACCAGCCGTTACTGTTCATCGTGGACGGTTTCGATCAACTATTCGGTTTGGTCGACCGGCTGGAACAGTGGATGCGCGAAGGGCGATTGAATAACGTGGCTCCCGGCGAGCCGGACATCAGGGAAGCGGACCTGAGAAGTTTCCTGCAAGCGACGGTTCACTGAACTCAAGACCGCGGCAGTTGCTCAGCGGCGGCCTCATCGATGAACCAGTCCGCCTGATCGGCGGCGATCTGGCAGGGGTGCTTCATCAGGTCTCTGGGCCCGGTGAGCACCTGTTTCAGGGCTTCGGCTTTATCATCGCCCGAGACCAGCATCACTGTGTATCCGGCGCGTTCGAGCACTCCGCGGAGCAGCGTTACACGGTGCTGCTGTATTTTCTCCACCCAAACGGCCGCGGCAATTCCAGTCACGTTTTCGATGAGCGGCTCTCCCGGAAAGAGGCTCGCCGTATGCGTATCCGGCCCCATGCCTCGCTGGATCACATCGAAGACCGGTAACTCGCCGGGCTGCAATCTCAGCGCGTCGCGAATATTGTCTATGTAGCGCACGGCGGCTTCGTCCGGAGTCAGTTCACCTTCGATGCGATGAATCTGGCCGGGGGCAAGATGGATGTGATCGAGCAGCGCCTCGCGCGTCATCCGGAAGTTGCTCATCTGGTGATCCGGCGGCACGCAACGTTCATCGACCTGAAAAAGGTCAATATGCGACCAGTCGAACCCGCTCTTCGCCATCGTCTGAAACATCAGCCGCGGCGTTGAGCCGCCGGACACAGCGAGCGTGGCGGCCCCCCGATCCCGGCGGGCTGCATCGAGCGCCTCGAAGATCGCGCCGGCGCAGGCGTCGGCTGCGGCCTGAGCGTTCGCGAACCGACCTATTTTTGCCATTCCGCAACCTTCCGCAGTACCTTTTCGAAAATCGGGTCGTGCACTGTGATGCCCAGTTCCTCGTTAAGCAGATCGAAATCCGATCCAGACTTGAACTTCGCGGTCTGCCGCATTGAACTCACCTGATAATCCGCGGAGCCTGGATGCAGGGTGATCCGGATGTCGTCATCGATCTCGATGCCGGCATTGTTTTCGGCGCCGGGGCCTGTACTCGAGAGCAGGCTCGCCGCATTCGGGAATGCATTTGCCAGCCAGGCGAACAGATAACGCGCCTCGATGCCCGGTTCCGGAATCCCCGCGCCGCGCACGGTGAATTTGCGTGGCGATCGCGACCCAACCAGTTGCGCGACCAATTGACGCAGTTCCGTAATCCGAGTCCAGGCGAGGTCACCTACAATCGAGCCCCGATCGAGAAACGCGATGAGAGTTTTGAACGAAGGCGCTCCGTCGCGAGCTGAATCGACGATCACTTTCTCGCCAAGCTGGAGAACATCTCCATAAGCGCCTGCATCGCAGATGCGCCTTGACCGCAGCCACACGACCGATGGCAAGTCGGGCACGGCGAGAGGAGCGACGATCGATGGCACATCGCAAAGGTGGTCCTGCGACGCGGTGATTTCGACCTGCTCGCAACAGATCTGGCGGCGCTGTCCGAACGGCATCCAGCATTGCTGGAAGACGCGGGATTCCAGGCGATCCTCGCCTTCGCAGATACGAATCACGACGGCCCGGCTGGGGTGACCACGCATGAGCATGGCGATCGTTTCGCCGAGGTCCTGCGCATTTTCTTCTTCGTCGACGAAAGCCACGAGCGTCATCGCGCAGGCCCGCAGCACACCGCCGGATTCCTGTTGACTTGACTGCCCTTCGGCCGGTTTCGCGGCGGTTACCCAGAGATCCGCCAGTTCTCGAAGAATGCGATCCGGATTGACTGTACTCATGGCCGTCTCCAGTGGTGTCCGTTTCGGGCAAGCATTTCATCGGCCTCTTTGGGGCCCCACGTTCCGGCCGCGTAGTTGGGGAAATCGAATTTTCGCCCCGCCCAATCGTCGAGAATCGGCTGCACCGCCCGCCAGCTTGCTTCCACCATATCCTGACGCGTGTAGAGGGTGGCATCCCCAACGATGGCGTCCAGAAGAAGCGTTTCGTAAGCGGCGGGCGAACGCTCGCCAAAGCTCGAGCCGTAATTGAAATCCATCGATACGGGCCGCAGAGTCATACCCAGACCTGGGCGCTTGGAAACGAACTTGAGCGAGATCCCTTCCTCCGGCTGAATTCTGAGAATCAGCAGGTTGGGAACGGTTTGATCATTTTCGCCGGAATCATTTCGAAATACGGCGAGCGGCGCGGAACGGAACTGGATCGCGATTTCACTGACGCGCTTTGGCAACTCCTTGCCGGTCCGCACATAAAAGGGCACGCCGGCCCAGCGCCAGTTATCGATGTGAAAAGTGATCGCGGCGTAGGTGTCGGTTTGGGAATCCGGCGCGACGCCCTTCTCCTGCCGGAAACCGATTCGCTCGCCGCCGCCGACACGTCCCGGACCGTACTGCCCGGCGACGGCTATATCTGGAACGTCCTCCGGTTTTGGAATGCGAACCGAGCGCAGCAGTTTCGCCCGCTCATCCCGGACCGCGTCGGCAGAGAAGGTGGCGCTCGGTTCCATCGCTACTGTCGCCATTACCTGCGCCAAATGGTTTTGCACCATGTCGCGCAGGGCGCCGGCCTCCTGATAATATGCGCCCCGGCCTTCCACGCCGATCGATTCAGCGGCCGTGATCTGAACATTATCGATATATCTGCGATTCCATAACGGCTCGAAGATTCCGTTTCCGAAGCGGAAGGCGAGGATGTTCTGCACCGTTTCCTTGCCGAGGTAGTGATCGATGCGATAGATCTGACTTTCGTCGAAACCCTTCTGCAATCGCGTGTCGAGCTCGCGCGCGCTCGTCAGGTCATGCCCGAAAGGCTTTTCGATAACGATCCGCCGCCAGCCCTGGCCCTGCACGAGACCCGCCTTGCCGAGGCCCTCCGCGATGAGCGCGTACTGGCTCGGCTGCGTCGAGAGATAGAAGAGCACATTGGATGAAGTCTGTCGCGCCTTCTCGAGCTCTTCGAGGCATTTCCGGAGCTGCTGGTAAGCGTCCGGGTTCATCACGTCTCCGGCCAGATAGTAAAGCCCCTGAGCGAACGAGCGCCAGAGATCTTCATCGAACGGCGAGTCTTCAAGGAACTTCTTCACCGCGTCGCGCATGCGATCGCGGAACTCTTCATCTGTCATGGGCGTACGGGAGATGCCGACCACGGCGAAGCCCGGAGCAAGACGGCCTTCCCACGCCAGGCGGTAGAGCGCAGGCATGAGCTTGCGTTTCGTAAGATCGCCATTCGCGCCGAAGATGACGACGGCGCATGGAGGAGTCTTGCGATTGAAACGAAGCGGATCCTGGAGCGGCTGCTCGCGTGACATGAGGTTCACGTTACCAGAGATGCTCGATCCGGCCAACATGCTTCCATCAGGTTACGAAGGGTCGATCCGGTTATGGCTAAACTGTGATTTAGCCATGGCGTTTCGCATTGCTCCCTCCGGGCCCCGCTCCGGGCGTACTCTGTTGCTGACTTTTTCCGCATCCGTCATTTTCGCTACTGCGCTGGCGCTGGCGCAAACGCCGCCGCCCGCGCCGGCAAAGGCCGATGTTCCCGCGCCCGCCAGCACGCCAGCAGGTGCGCAGCAGGGCCGCGGGGGCGGCGGGGGCAGGCGCAGCTTTCTGATCAGCCGGGACGTTCCGGACCCCGCCGCGGTAGATCGAGGCCAGAAGCTTTTCGTCTCAAATTGCGGATTCTGTCATGGCTCGAATGCGAATGGCGGTGGCGAAGGCGGACCCGACCTGATTCGCTCAGCTTTGGCGCTCGACGATGAGAAGGGAGACAAGATCGGCCCGGTCATTCACAACGGTCGCGGCAAGATGCCGCCTTTTCCGCAAATGACGCAGCCGCAGATTGAAGACATCGCCGCGTTCCTGCGCGCGAGGCAGCAGGCCGCGATCAATCGCAACGCTTACACGATCCAGAACGTGAATACAGGTGACGCCACGCGAGGGAGAGCGTATTTCGAGCAGCACTGCGCGTCCTGCCACTCTCCATCGGGCGATCTTGCCGGTATCGCCGGCAAATATACGCCTGAGATTCTGCTGAACCGCATCGTGTACCCCGGCGGCCGCGGAGGGCGAGACAGGGGAAACGCTGCGGCCCGTGTTCATCCGTCAGTGACCGTCACCGCGAACGGCCGCAGTGTTAGCGGAACGCTCGATTACATGGATGATTTCGATGTTGCTTTGCGCGATGCTTCGGGGGAGTACTTTACCTTTGCGCGCGGACCAGGCGTAACGGTGAAGGTGAATGACCCGCTCGCAGGCCACGAGAAGCTGATCCCGAGATACACGGATAAAGACCTTCACGATGTTCTGGCGTATCTCGAAACCTTCAAATAGGATTTCGACTCTCAAGTGAAATCGGGCCTGCCGATTCGTGGCGCCCGATCCAGCCAGGCAGGATCTGTCCGGATGATTTGATCGCCCACGTTATGGATCAGCTTGTCACTCAGGCAAAGAACATCATTGACTATATATCGCGCGGCGTCGAAATGGCGGCCGCTCTTGTCATCGCGGCTGCTGCTACTGAAGCGATCGTCAAGGCGTTACTACTCTTTCTTCGGCGAGGCTCTCCTCCGGAAGCGAAAAACGAGATTCGCCTTACGTTGGGCCGATGGCTGGCAATCGCCCTTGAATTTGAATTGGCCGCCGACATTCTGCGCACGGCTGTTACGCCGACGTGGACGGAGATTGAGCAACTTGCTGCGATTGCGGCGCTCAGGACCGCGTTGAACTATTTCCTCGCCAAAGAAATCGAGAAGGAAGCTTCGGGGGATCAGCGCCGCGCAGAACGGGTCCTGAAGAGTACCAGCGTGACGACCGCTGAACCGTGACTATCGTCCTGGCCGTTGCGATTTTCGCCAGGCTCAACGCCAATGCTGACCTGCTGCAGCAGGATTCGAACAGCGGAACCCGAGCTGAATGGCGCCCGGTACCCGTTCACGATGGCGAAGCCATCTCATCACGCGCGTCCGCAGGACGCGTCGTCACTCGCGTCGTGCGGCATGCTGCGAAGACGCTCGAGGCAGACCTGCGTTGATTTCCGAACCGTTTCATCGCTGCCAAACAGCCACAATCGCGTGGCATGAAGATCGACCCGCGCTTCAGCGCTTTGTCCGTGAAACACACTGGTGCGATCCCGAAATACGTCCTGCAGCAGGACGTGCAGAAGCTCGTGAGCGATCGTGTTCACGGAAATAAACGGGATTTGATTTCCGTGCGCTTCGTTCATTGAGATCACGCAAATGCAGAAGCCTTCGTACATCGCCGAAACGCCGGCCAGAGATCGGCCTTTATCCCAATCGAGGGGGACACGGTCGGTGAGGACTATATTGATGACGCCGCGTTCGAGGCAGCGAAAGCGTGGCCGTCCGCTCGGATATTGCAGAACTTCGCCAACCCGATCGATGGTGCGCAGGGGCATGCCGGCGCCGGCAAAGACCTGCTCGGCCTCTTTCCAGATCACCGTGAGGAACTGAGTGCGCGTGGCGGGCTTCGATTGGGCGTATTTATCCATGATTCGAACCAGCGGGATTTCGACAGGCGCCGTGGCTCCGGATGCGGCTCCGGCCACCAGGATGGTCGCGCCGATCGCCTTTCGGCGCGTCATCCGCCGTGTACCTGAGTCCAGATCAGCACGATCGTCAATACAACCATGATGACGCTGGTGCCGCCGGCAATCAGGTTGCCCCAGAACTTATTGGTGTATTCGCCCATCAGACTCGGGCGATTGATCAGCAATATCATGAAAGTGAGCACGAACGGCAACAGGATACCGTTTGCGACCTGAGATAGCAGGATGACCTTAAGCAGCGGCATCTGCGGGATGAGTACAAAGGCGGCTCCGCAAACGATAAGCCCTGTGTAGAGCGAATAGAAGATTTTGGCCTCGCCGAACCGGCGGTCCACGCCCGATTCGAATCCCAGACCTTCGCAGATGTTGTAAGCCGTCGCCAGCGGCAGAATCGCCGCGGACATCAACGACGCATTCACCAGGCCCACGGCGAACAGAATGGTGGCAAATTTCCCTGCAAAGGGCGCGAGCGCGCGGGCAGCGTCAGCGACATCGGTGATATCCCGGTGCTGGGAGTGAAATATCGTGGCGGCGCAGGCTACCACAATGAAGAAGGCAATAACGTCGGTTATGATGCATCCGAAGATCACGTCAATGCGGCTGAGGCCGTAATTTCTCCGGGTGATCCCTTTTTCAACGATGGACGCCTGCAGGTAAAACTGCATCCAGGGAGTAATCGTGGTACCGATGAGACCTACAATCATTACCAGGTAACCAGGATCGGAATTGAATTGCGGGATAAGCGTGTTTTTCATCGCCTCGCCCCAATCGGGCTTCGCAAAAAACGCCGACACAGGATAGGCGAAATAGATGAGCGCAAGCACGATCAGAACGCGTTCGACTGGCTTGTACGATCCGCGAACGATCACCGTCCACACGAGCGCGGCGCCGATGGGCACCGAAATATATTTGCTGACGCCAAAGATGCCCACGCCGGACGCGATTCCCGCGAATTCCGACGCGATGTTTCCAAAATCCGCCAGACTGAGGACCAGCATGGTGAAGAACGTCATACGCAGGCCGAACTCTTCGCGGATCAGATCCGAAAGCCCCTTGCCCGTGATCGCGCCCATGCGGGCGGCCATTTCCTGAATCACGATGAGCGCGATGGTTGTGGGGATAAGTGTCCACAGCAGGGTGTATCCATATTTCGCGCCGGCATTCGAATAGGTCAGGATGCCGCCCGGGTCATTGTCGACGTTGGCTGTAATGAATCCCGGGCCGACTACAGCGAGAAGGGCAACCAGGCGATAGCGCAAAGCGGTCCACGAGGAGAACGGGATTCTCCTGCGGGGGACGCGTCGGGGGGTGACGTCCGTCTTCATTGCCTGAACGCTGTTCCTTCAAGGTGTAGCCGGATGGAGAACGCCCAAACCGGCCCCCGGTCGTGATTGTAAGCAGGATTGTTGTAATGCTGCGCGTCGAAACCGACGAAAACTCCCTTTACAACCCGAGCGTTATAGTAGCTTTCCCACAGATACTCCGGCGCGTAATTCAGCTTGCCATCGCCGATGATGAAATCGAGACCGCCGCGCGCCAGATAAACGGCATGCGCTCCCGAGATTCCGGCCGCTGTGAAGGAAGTGCCGACTGCATCCGCCGGGCGGCGCCACTGCGCGCCGGTCCATGACGCTCCCGCGCTCGCCAGCCGGTCGATCGCGGTAAAAGCGAAATCCTGCGTCTTGCCATCGTTCCAGCCGAGGCGCATGAAAACCCCGAAATTTCTGGTAATTTCCTGATCGGCGCTGACACCGAAGCCATATTTCCGTGTTCCGACCTTCAGGGTGGCGTTGATATCCGGGGTTGTGTGGGTTGCGTTCGCCAGCTCGACCGCCGCTCCATAGTTCCCGGAATTGGCGTGGTTGATGTAGGCGAGCGCCCGTACGGTTCCCGGATGGCCGGTTCTTTCGACGCGATGTTCTGCTTCGACCACGTCGCCGCGGTCGCGAAACAGCCGGCGATCAAAACGGGGTCCATTCGCCAGCTTCGGCTCGGCGGCGCTCGCATACCGAAAGGACCAGTGAGTCAGGTGAAGTTCGTGCATCCAGCCCCAGGTGTAGCCGCGCGTATCGGCCGGGTAATCCCATGCGCCGTTGTACATCACGCCCCAGGCCATGAACTGGGTCCTGGGATCGTGCGTGTAGCGGTTATTGTCGAAAAAATCCGTCAGGGTAAAGCGGCCCACTACGATCGTGTATCGCTTCGCCGGTCGGGTGCCGCCGAGCTGATTCTCATCGCTCTCGAAGTTTTCTTTTTCGTCACCGAGGGCGAAGTCCTGCTGGATGTAGAGCCGTGCGATATAAGGTTTGGGCGTGGCGGCCGCGACCCGCGGCAGTTCGCCATTCGAGGCATTGGCGAGCCCCGTGACTGCGCTGAATCCGCGGCCGCCGGCCAGTTCCGGATCGAAATAGAAAATGGTATTCGAAGCCGCGCGAAAACCGAAGAACAGCGTGGATGTAAGCGAAACATCGCGTTCGCTATAAGGCGCCAGGCTGTTTTCTCCGGAATACGGCGCGTTGAAGCCCGGGTGATATGAGCCGATCGAGGTCGCCTGATAGAACAAATTCCAGCGTTCATTGTGAATCGGCGCGTTCGTGCGCGTGTCTTCCTGCTGACGTGGCGCCTCGCCCTGGGGCGGCGGATTGTCCTGCGCAGCAAGAAGTGCAGCGCACGAACAGGCAAGTATTGTCGACACGGAGGCGGCGTTCATACGCATGCGGGTCCGGCGCAGTTCAAGCGAAACGCTAAAGTCGATGGATGCGTCTCTCAGGGCCGGCCGAAACGGCGGTCCGGGATCACGCAACGAGACAACGGACAACCGGGTAAGACGGAGGTTCGGCCTCGTTAGCAACTTTCGCGCTTTCGGACATGCAACCTCCTTCCTGCAGAACTGAAGAACTTCCCTGACCAGGTTACTCCACTTTCACCCGACTGGGCAACCAGGATTTCAACTGAGGCGCTGTTTGTGAGTCCGTTTGTAACCAAGGAGTAACAAAATGGCGCTGACCGCGCTGACCGCTGCGCCAGCGAACACGGTCCAGGGACGCCAGCTGAGAGTGATAACGTGCTGCCCCGCCGGCACGGCGATGCCGTCCAGAAAGCCATCGGCCTGATAGAGCTTTGCCGGTCTGCCATCGACCGAGGCGCGCCACCCCGGATAGAAAGTCTGACTGACAATCACCATTGCGGCGCACGGCAACGCCGCGTGAACCGCAAGCGTGTGTCCGCGCCGCATCACCGGACCGACGGTTCCGGGATTCTCACAAGGGGCGATAAGCGGCGGCGCGCCACTGACAAACGCCTTTCGGCGGAATTCCCCGGGTCGACGTGAAAGTCTTGCCCTCGCCTCGGTTCCGTTTGCCACGCTTGTTACCTGATTCACAACCCAGGCGCGCGGGAAGGCATTAGCCGCCGCGTGGATTCTCAGTCCGGAGGGCGTCTGGAATACTGGAACGCGTTGCGCTTTGGCATCGATGATGAATGCGGTTCCGGCCAACGCGCGCGCGGTCGGCAGGTCCGCCACTCCCGCCACGTTCTCCGTTCCACCGGTCAGGCCATCGAACTGCGGGATGCCGAGCCAGTCGCCGAGTTCGAATCCGGCGGAACGGTCCGGATTGGCGATGCGAACCGGCAGGCCCTGGTTCCGCAGCAGCTCGGCCACCCCGGAAGAACCCGAGAGCCGGTCGAGGTAAGGCCAGCCGAATTCGATGTTGCGCCAGTCCATTCCGGTGACGTGGCCGAACTCCCACATGACCAGCAGGATGCCGCAGACCGCCGCGGCCCGCGCGGAGATCGCGCTGCGACGCCGCGCCTCGAAGAGCGCCCAGGTCAATAACGCGCCGAAGCCGCACAAGGCGAGCGGAGTGAGGCGGTCGAGATCGTCGCCGGAGATCATCGCGAAGATCAGGAGACCGATTCCGCATAGAACGGAAATCCAAAGGAGCGTTCGAGGGATCGCGCGGTTCCCGGGGTCTTCCGCCAGGCTATCCATGCCCGCGGCGGCCGGCAGGGGGAGGGCGAGTGCGAGGAGGCAAAGCGCGGAATGCGGATCTTTCCACACGAGCCGTGCTCCATAGAGGACACCGCCGAACATGCTGTATGGACCCATTGCGAGCACGAGACCGGCGGCGCCCAGGAAAATGCAGATGCGCATCGTCCAGTCGTCTGCATACCGCCACACGCCGAGGGCGGAGAGCGCCAGCACGGTCCATCCGATAAACAGCGTCTGATTCCCCGAACCCGGCATCAGGAGATTGACGAGCGCCATCGGCCCGATTGCGTGCGCCTGCCACATTGCGGCCGCCTGCTCCGCGCCGATGTGCGGGCGATACGGCAGGTACTCGAGACCGGGCAAAATCTGCATCGCGCCGATGCCGAACGCCGCGAGCGCCACAAGCGCGGGTTCTTTCCACGATTGAATCCTGAACGCCCGCCAGATCCACATCACGGCGAAGGCGAGTGAAAGCGCAATGGGAATTTCGTCCGATCCGCTGAGCCAGCACGCGCCGAGCGCTGCGCCGCAGGCCGCGGCTGAAAACAGCGGCTGTACGTCACGTATTGCGCGCAGGAAGAACATGAGTTGCAGCGGCGCCCATGCCATCGCGTTCAGCGCGGCAGGCCACGCATTCGTTCCGAAAAATGGTCCGAA
>Ga0157370_10003206_pt1 | contig 19346 bp, 11 predicted proteins | sample C35metaG_FD_113463 | JGI IMG/M metagenome (GOLD analysis project Ga0157370, IMG submission 113463) | Corn rhizosphere microbial communities from Kellogg Biological Station, Michigan, USA - C3-5 metaG | ecosystem: Host-associated > Plants > Roots > Rhizosphere > Soil | place: USA: Michigan...
GTTGCGGAGAATATAAAGATATTGAGTTCGAAGCACGAGGTTAAAAAAGCTGGTGTTCATATCTTGAGAGTATGGGCGATCAACCCCGGTGTCGTTTTGCAGAAACTCGTTTTGGAAACCAAGACTATTCCGGCAAGCTATTTAGGCCCACCGGAAAGCCCGCGTTAGACAGGTAGATGGCAATGGCTGTAAAAAAAGAATTTGCAGCCATTGCAAATCACTTTTAGGCTCAACGTTTCATCTGACGTGGGGTAATGCCGAACTTTTTCTTGAATGCGCTACTAAAGTGCTGCAATGAACAATAGCCTAATTCATATGCTATTTTGGTAGCTTGTTTTTTACCTTCAAGCAGATCTCTTTTTGCAAGGTCTAAACGTAGGTCAGCTAAATAAGAAAAAGCTGTTTGATTAAACATTTCTTTAAACCCCCGCTTCAGTTTGTACTCATTTATCCCTGCTATTTTTGCCAATTCTACCAGCGTAGGTGGCGACTCTATATTTTTAACCAAATAATCACGGGCAAATACAATTCGCTCTTTGTCATAATCATGTTTAATGTATCCAGGCTTTGAATGTTGAAAGTTATTAAATGATTCCGCTTGCAAAACAAGCAGTTCAATTGTTTTCGAAAGAAGAAATAATCTTTTCAACCCATTGGAATAATCACAATTCAAAATCGAATTGATACAGGTTTGTATCGGCAGATCAATATTTAGATTAGCATTTGATAAAGCTACAGGTGTTCCCGACACTATCTTATCCGCGAACTGCTTAAGGCATTCATTTCCATCTTTTGATATTGTCAAAAAAGAATCCTTTGCAAATTGGATCATAAATGATTTCATCTGCAATTCATCGAGTTTCATTTTACCCTCAGCGTTGGTACCATAGAATAAATTATGCTGATTCCCATTCAACTCAAAAGAATGGCTCATCCCATCCTGTATTATTGAAGTTCTTCCCTGCAAATTAAAGTGCATGGTTACTAATTCCGTATCTCCCTTCCAGTCCAGTTCGGCTGGTTTATCAAGATCAGTTTCGGAATATAGCATCTTGATCCCATCAAAAAGCCATTGCTTAGCAGTTAATTGTCCAAAAGGGATATTTATTTTAAAGGCATCTTCTTTAAAACCCTGACTGCCAAAGTCATTTTCATTAAAGGCCATTATAAATGGCTTTTTATCATTTCTTAGTTCAAATCCCATTACTCCCTAATTTACTAGTTTAACTCCTTTTTTTACAAGCCTATCTTTTGATTGTACAATAATTTTGCATCGTGAGGTTATTTTTTTGCACTAAACCTCTCACTAATTCCAGGATTAATAATAAAAGAGAAAAACAATGAATAAAAAAGCAATTATAATAGGTGCAGGTGTTGCAGGGCCAATACTGGCTTTACAGCTAAAAAAAATAGGCCTTGAGTCCGAAATATTTGAATCAAGATCAAAGGACAATACAAAAGAGGGCGCCTTTTTGGGGCTTACGCCTAACGGCTTGAATGTATTGAAAGAATTTGTTGATTTGAGCCTGCTCAAAGAAGATTATACCCCTGGCTCAATGAAATTCTTCAATTCCAAAGGAAAGCAAATAGCAGAACTGGGCACAGCTTATCAGAAACAACAATATGGTGTAGAAACACTTCAGTTAAAACGGGCAAATCTTAATAAGTATGCCCGGATAGCAGCAACTGAAGCTGGCATAAAAATAGAGTACAATAAAAAATTTGTCAGCTACCGTGAAACACATGACCAGGTAACAGCGCATTTTGCTGATGGAACGACCGCTACCGGTGATATCATGATTGGTTGTGACGGAATGTTTTCCGAGGTTAGAAAACAATTGTTCCCGGATGCTTCTGTAATCAAGTACACAAAGCTGATCTCTACCGGTGGTTATGCAAAGGTCCCCGGGCTTTCAAAACCCCTGGATTCCATACGGATGACCTTTGGAGAAAGGGGATTTTTTGCTTATTCAGTTTCTGACAAAGGGGAAGTCTGGTGGTTCAATAATTATTTCAGAGCGCAAGAACCAAAACCATACGAAATAGAGCAAACATTAAAAACTGAAATTCAGGACCACTTAGCAGATGTTCATAAGAACGATGATCCTTTATTCTCCCAAATAATCAAAAACAGCCACGAGATTATTGCCTACCCTATTTATGACGTCCCAAAGCTTTCTCACTGGTATAAAGGCAGGGTTTGTCTTATTGGAGATGCAGCACATGGCATTTCTCCTCATATTGGCCAGGGAGCATCATTAGCATTGGAAGACACCGTTGTAATTGCTGAGTTATTAAAATTATATAAAGACTACAGTACTGCATTTCAGGCTTTTCAGTCAGAGCGTCAGCCCAGGGTAGAAAAAGTGATAAAAAGCGCCAGAAAAGTAGGTGATACCAAAACAAAGACAAATCCAGTAGCTGCATGGTTCCGTGACCGCTTAATTGGCTTCTTTATTGGCAAACAAATTCAACAGCTTGACTGGATTTATGGCTGGACTTATTCGCATAAAAAATCCTTAACGTCTACTTCCGATAATCTGAAATATCCATAAGCGAAGTTTGCAAAATGGGTCTGATTGATGATGTTTCCTCGCACAGAACCTGGTATTGTTTGAAACGGGCCGTTACCAGCTCCAGAGGCTGCTAATAATTTTCTGAAATAATCGTAATATCTTCTGGAAATACCGTAAAGCCGGATGTTTATTGTATCTCCGGCTTTGAGGTCTTTGTCAGAAAAAAATTCACGCATCAGGTTGCCTTGACTGTTCTTGTCATCTTTGGCTTTATATTCCGGGAACACAGATACCGGTGATAAGATACGATGCAGATAGTAGTTATCCTGATTGCCATTATCCTTGTAGTAGTAGGTGATTTCCAGTTCATCACCACCAAATCCACCGGAATTATTCTGTGCAATATTATTTTCAATACTTGGCACACCTATACAAGTTTCGGTTGCAGTATAAGTCTCTCCATTTAAAGCTACTTTCAACGTATAATTTTCCCCGGTAACTGGATGGAAATTGGAGCAGACATATTCTCCCGTACCGGGATTTTCTATAAAACTAAAAACAGTATTTGCCGAATTTGTTATTGTTATATCTGCTCCCGAAACTGTTGGAAATTTCGGACTGTAATATCCCGTTGTGGTGGAGAGCTTGATTTTCTGCTCATTGCCTGTGGTACCTTTTACCCAATCAATCGATGCATCAATTACCAATTTCGGTTCTGCCGTTTCTAAATCTACGTCCACTACCTTTGTGCAGGACAGGAGAAAAAAACTGAGTGAAACAACCAGGTATCTAAATATATTCTTCATTTTTATAGGATTAAAATTTGAAATTGTAAGTCACCCCCGGAATGATACCAAAAATCGATATCCTGTTTGCTTCGCTCAACCCTGTTTCTCTGTTTTGCTCGAACATAATAGATGCGGCATTGTTTCTACCGTAAACATTGTAAATACTGAACACCCATTCACTTTTCCACTTTTTTTTGCTGTCCGGTTTTGGTATGTAGGTTGCTGATAGATCCAAATGATGATAAGCAGGAAGCGAATTAAGATTTCGCGCTCCGTAATTCGCAACCGTAATCCCCTGGTACTGATATTTGCCGATGGGATATGTTGCGGCTCTCCCTGTTTGATAGGTGAAAATGCCTCCAAAATTCCATCTCTTCGTCAGTTGATATGCAGCTGTAATTGAAAGGTTATGGGTTTTATCGTAATTGGCACGATACCATTGGCCGTTGTTAATGCCAGGCTCTCCTTCGTTTCTTCCCGGTGTACGTTGCTCTGCTCTAGAAAGTGTGTAGGAAAGCCAGCCTGTCAGTTGTCCGGCATTTTTCTTCAGCATTACCTCGAGTCCGTAAGCCCTTGCCTCTCCGTTTAGCAGTACTTGTTCTATAGCTTTGTTAGCAATTAATTCAGCTCCATCAATATAATCTGCTTTGTTCTTACTTTTCTTGTAAAAAGCTTCTGTTTCCAAAGAATATTTTCTATCGTTGAAATTTCTGAAATAGCCCAATGCAACCTGGTCAAGAATTTCAGGTTTCAAATATTGATCGCTCGGCGCCCAAATATCGAGTGGAGAGACGGAAGCTGTGTTGGAAATTAAATGGACATATTGGCTCATCCTGTTGTAACTTGCCTTAATGGATTGGTTGTTATTTATGGCATAAGAAACTGCCAGACGCGGTTCTAAATTTCCAAAATCAATAATCTTTTTGTTTTTACCGTAATGTATTGTACCCGTGGGTGTTCCTTCCTCATAAATTTGTAACTCGGGATTGAAAAACACTGCCTCATTATGAGCGTAACTATTTATATTTTGTTCTCCCAATCTTTGAAAATTGCTATATCGCAATCCGTAATTCAATGATATTCTATCTGTGAGCTTTTGCTCGGCACTGATATACAGCGCATTTTCCCAGGCATATTTTTTTTCAATCTGATCAGCATTGATAGGTGAAGTGATATCTGTAGGTTTTATTGTCCCGGGATTGAATTGGTAGTAAATGGAATTGACGCCATAATTCAAAACCAGCTTATCAGACAGATAATGATTAGAATTGTACTTTAAATTATAATTAAGGATGTCCGATGCCCAGTCAATACCAACATTTTTTATCTTCAGGCCATAGTCGTACTTGCTGTAAATGACCGATGCATTGGAAAAAAAATTCTCAGAAAAAATATGATTCCAACGAAGATTAAAGAATGAGTTTCCATAATTATTGCTAAAAAAATTGCTGAAATCCATATTATCCTTGCCGAAATATGCTGAAAGGAAAATCCTGTTATTGTCATTGGCCTTATAATTCAATTTGGCATTCAGATCATAAAAAGAAACAGAATTTTGGTTATCTGCCAGTTTCAAAAACAAATGCGCATAAGAAGTACGACCAGCAACCACGAATGAACTTTTATCTTTTACAATAGGGCCTTCTACCAATAGTCTGCTCGAAACCGCCCCAATTCCGCCTGTTATGTGGTATTCCTGGTTGTTCCCTTCTTTTTGATAAATATCCAGAACAGAGGAGGTGCGCCCACCGAAATTAGCAGGAATCCCACCTTTATACAATTTCAGATCTTTAATCACATCAGCATTAAAGACAGAGAAAAAGCCGAAAAGGTGTGAGGTATTGTAAACAACGGCTTCATCTAGCAGTATCAAATTGCCGTCAACCGAACCGCCCCTAACGTTAAAGCCTGTTGCTCCTTCCTGTGCATTAGAAACTCCCGGAAGTTGCAAAATGGCTTTCAAAATATCAACCTCCCCCATTACTGCCGGCATCTTTTTGATTGTAGAGACAGAGAGTCTATTCACACTCATTTCAGGTTTTCGGATATTGCTCTCTGAACTATTGTGTTTTATAACCACTTCGTCTAAATCTTTATTTTTTTCAAGCATTGAAAAATCTTTCCTGCTGTTTGCTGTCAGAACGATATGTTCTTCAATATTCTCAAATCCTACACAGCTGATAACGATTGTATATTCTCCTTTTGGGAGGGTAATAGAATAAAGGCCATATGCATTGGTCACTGTTGAAACTTTTGCTTCAGGAATGAAAATGCTTGCACCGATTATCGTTTCAGTATTTGTTTTTGCGGTAATTGTTCCTCTCAGTGTGACTTTCTCTTGTGAATAGACTCCGAATGAAATGGCCATAAACAACAGTGTATGAATGATCTTGTACCCCATCTTTTTAAAATCGATTTAACAAATTGCAATACAAAACTATTCCTTGGAATAACCGCCTTTTTTAAATTATACCAAATGTGGCAGCTTTTATAGCAAAGTAGGCCGGGGCACTACAAAACATATTTCTTGTTCTATGCGTTTTTGTACTGTTTCCTGTTTTCGTATAAAAAGCACATATTTTTGTATAAAAGAAGATCAGGCCGTAGCTTTTAAATATTAAGTTTGTGCTATACTGTTTTGTAAATGAATGACTTTACCCATCAACAGCTGATTAGCGAAAACGTACTTTTTCGTTTCCTGATTTCGCCAGACCGCAGGATACTACGGCATCTGCTGCTTATTATTTTTATAGGTACTGTGTTATTCAACAGCGCTTCCGTAATTGAAAATCCGGCAGTTATATTTATATATTTTATTGTGCTGTTTTATGTAAATATGTATGTGCTGGTGCCAAGGTTTCTGTTCAGGAATAAAAACACAGCATACTGCCTGGCTGTGATTGGCATTGTTGTTCTGGTGGCCATTTGTGGTTATTTTTTCAATCCTTTTGACAAGGATCATGTATTGAATATCTCCCTTTTCTCCTTCCTTACCGTATTGTTGTTAGCGGCTTCATCTTCCATAAAACTGTTTCAGAAGGGTATGATGGACAAACAATTGATCTACGAGCTTCAGCAGTCGAAAACTTATGCCGAACTGGAACAATTAAAAAACCAGATCAACCCGCATTTCTTGTTTAATATGCTCAATAATGCCAATGTTCTAACGAAGAAAGACCCCGAAAAAGCCTCTCAGGTTTTAATAAAATTGAGCGATTTACTTCGCTATCAACTTTATGACAGTGCAAGAGATAAAGTGTTACTGACTTCGGATATTCATTTTTTAGAAGATTTTTTAAATCTGGAAAAAATAAGGCGAGATAGTTTTGAATTTCTGATCTCAAAAGAGGGAGAACTGAGTGGCGTGCAAATTCCTCCTTTGCTGCTCATTTCGTTCGTAGAAAATGCTGTAAAGCACAACAATGATGCGACAAAGTCGTCTTATGTAAATCTATATTTTGATGTCAGAAACGATGAACTTTTCTTTAAATGTGTCAATTCCAAACCCGTGTTTAAATCTGTTAATAATACGGGCGGATTGGGGTTAACGAATGTGAAACGAAGGCTGGAACTTTTGTTTCCTGCAGCATATAGTTTAAACATTGAAGATGGCACAGAAATGTACTGCATAACTTTAACTATAAAATTATGAACTGTATTATAATAGATGATGAACCATTGGCAAGAGAAGCCATAGAGATGTTGATTGACCAAACTGATGATCTGGATTTAATCGGTTCGTTTAACAGTCCCGAAAACGTCACAAATTTTATAGAAAGCAATAAAGTTGAATTAATCTTTCTTGATATACAAATGCCGGGAATTAACGGGATTGAATTTGCACGGACCATTCCGAAAGAAACATTTGTGATTTTTACAACTGCCTATTCTGAATTTGCTACCGACAGCTACGAAGTCGATGCCATCGACTACCTGATAAAACCCGTAAAATTGGGGCGTTTTCAAAAGGCTGTTGAAAAAGCCCATGTCTACTCCAAATTATTCAAGGCGGATTATGTTAATAACCATATCGAGCAGGTAGCTGACGATTTTTTCTTTGTGAAAGCAGACCGAAGAATTTTCAAAGTCTTTTTCAATAGCATACTTTTTATTCAGGGTTTAAAAGATTATGTCGTGATGCATACCGAAAATCAGAAATTAATTACGGCAATGAATATCAAAACGATCTATGATCAATTACCCAGGGATATGTTTGTGAGAGTAAGCAAGTCTTATGTCATCAATGTTAAGCATATCGGTTCAGTGGATAATAATACCGTGTACATAGGTACAAATGAAATTCCTATCGGGAGTATTTACAGGGATTTCTTTTTCAATGAATTTGTAACAAAAAAGATTGTGAACAGGTAATTTGCATTTTTCCCTATCAATACATCAACCCGCTGATCTTGTGATGGTGTTAAACACATAAAAGAGGGTCTAAATCATGGTAAAGCACAAATTGCCCACTCCCCTGAAAGAATTTATGGCTTTGAACTGGCCGCTGATTATGCCTTGCTGGAGAATTTGATCATAGGTGGTTCTTATACTGAAGGAAAGCGCAAAATAAATGTTTACTCGTAACTAAACTCCTCATTCAACAATTTCAACATCCTAACCAACAATACCCGAAACCCGCATAGCCGTGCTTTGCACCACCTGCTTATACTTCATCGTTAAACTGTTCGGAGAAATATACCCATCGCCTATTCCTGGGGTAATAAAGTTGTTAGAAATGGCCAGGATCAACTGTGTAACCGGCCCAGCATCCAAGCCTCCTGCTTTATTCAACAACTTATAGAAATAAGTCAGTGCATCCCAGTAGCAGCGAACAATGACCTGAATGGTTTGAACGGTAGTCAATGAAAATAATGTCGCAATAAAATAATTATTTAGAATGATTAAAAATAAATATAGTTTTAATACCTTCGCTATTTATAATTAGTCTAAATAATTTTATATGAAAAGAAAGCTACTAAACGTTCTCCTGTTATGGCTCGCCTTCAGCAGTTTAAATTCCTATGCCCAGCAAAACGGCACGATTAGAGGGAAGGTATTCACTTCAGAAGGCAGACCTGCCCAAAATATCTCAGTCCAGTTGCAGGGAAAAAAAATGGGGACATCAACAGATCATAAGGGAGAATTTACAATAGGAAAGGTTAAACCAGGAGACTATATCCTTAAGGTATCCGCAATTGGTTTAAACCCTATTCAAAAAACGATCAATATCCATGATGGACAGCAACTTGAACTCAATTTTACCTTATCAGAAAATTATGCCGAGCTGCAAGAAGTGATTATAGGTGGTGGCAAAGTAAATAAATTTTCAAGAGCATCCAGTAATACCGTAGCAAAAGTACAACTAAAAGATCTGGAGAACCCTCAGGTATATACCAGTGTGAGCAAAGAACTTATACAGGATCAAATGATCGTTACCTATTCTGATGTGCTGAAGAATGTTCCTGGTGTTATACTGCAGCTCCAGAATAATGGAAACGGCCCTGGAGGTACAGTAGCTATGCGTGGATTTTCCGGTGGTTCTTATTTGAGAAATGGAGTACCTGGAATGACCGTAGGTTACCTGGACCCGGTAAATCTGGAAAGCCTTGAGGCCATCAAAGGTCCTTCAGGTGCACTATTTGGCAGCAGCAGTTTAACTTCCTTTGGAGGTTTATTTAACCGCATCACCAAAAAGCCTATAGATCTGTTTGAAGCCAGTGCAGGCTATTCAGCAGGCAGTTTTGGCTTAAGCCGGATCACATTTGATGTAAATACACCTTTAAATGACGACAAAAACTTATTGTTCCGCATTTCAGGCGCCAAACATTATGAAGGTAGTTTCCAGGATGCAGGTTTTCAGTCCTATGTCTTCGTTGCGCCATCGCTGACCTATAAAGTAAACGACAGGCTTAGCATTTTTCTGGACGGCGAATATATGAAAGGAAAAAACAATGGTTTTTACCGTTTATTTGTCGACGCCTCCAATGCTACAGGGGTACATACACCTGCAGATCTGAACTTTGATTTTAAACGGCGTTTTGTTGGCGATGATATGGAATCCAATGTTACTACAGGTAATTTCTACGCCCAGGCAGATTACGAACTGGGCAAAGGCTGGAAATCACAAACCAATTTCTCCTATTCCAGCACTGATGGCGATGGCGCCTCTGCCTATCTGAGCATGGCAGCAGGCAATAAATTGTTAACCCGAAATGCCACCTTGTCTTTGTATAGCAAAAATGCAATGACCGATTTACAGCAGAACTTTACTGGCAGTTTTAAAATTGGAGATATAGGGAATAAATTACTGATTGGACTGGATTATCTCCACAATGAAGCCAGATCCAATTCTGCATCTGTGGCATTTGACCAGGTTGATGCCGTTAATCCGGGTGCAAACTATGGCAAACTGAATAAACCAGCTTTAATCGATCGTTTAAGCAATGGCCCTTTTACCCGTACCAGTAATTTTCAAAATACCTACAGTGTCTATACCCAGGACGTAATCGACCTGACCAATCAACTCACAGCCCTGGCCAGTATCCGTTTAGACCGTTTTGAAAATAACGGAACATTCAACCTGAATACAGGCGTAAATAATGGCCAATACAAGCAGACCAGCTTTTCTCCAAAGTTTGGACTGGTTTATCAGCCAATAAAAGATAAATTGTCTGTATTTGCCAATTACATGAATGGATTTCAAAACGTTGCTCCCGTAACACAGCCAGATCAGAGCATCAGTAACTTTAAAGCAAGACAAGCCAATCAAACCGAGGGCGGTCTAAAATTAAACCTTCTGGATGGAAAACTGACCAGTACCCTCAGCTACTACTACATTAAAGTAAACAATACCGTACGCCAGGATCCAGATCGGCCAGGTTTCAGCATCCAGAACGGAAACCAGTTAAGTAAAGGTTTTGAAGCAGAAGCGGCCTTTAACCCAATTCCAGGCTTTAATCTTGTAGCCGGTTATGCTTATAATGACAGCAAGTACTTACAGGCATCAGCCAATGTAGATGGTTTACGTCCGGAAAGTGCCGGGCCGCGGACAATGATCAATGCCTGGGCAAGTTATCGTTTTACAGAAGGTCAGCTCCAGGGCCTCGGCATCGGTTTTGGCGGAAACTATGCCAGTAAAAACATCACTGCCATAACCACCACAAGCTTATTTACATTGCCAGCATACACTGCTTTGAATGCATCTGCTTTCTATGACCAGCCCAGATTCAGAGTTGGATTAAAAGCAAACAATCTCACCAGCGAAAAATACTATATAGGCTGGGGTACTACCATACCTCAAATGCCTGCCAACTTTATTGCAGAATTCACATTAAAACTTGGCGGTGTAAAATAAAACATCCTACCAATTAGCACCATACCCGGTCTGCACCCAAGAAAATATGATTTACTGATCAAGCCTCAGAATCTGTAAGATTCAGCTAGATCAGTAAATCATATTTTTCCTATTATAATCAATTACCTCTAATAAATTCCAATACAGGTTTTCCATCAGGAGCTTTAAACTCCATGCCAAGTATCTTTGCAGCAGTTGGAGCAACATCCTCCAAACCAATAGAATTCAGCACAACTCCCTTATTGATCCCTGCACCAGAGATAATAAAGCCGGTTTGTATTTCAGGTATATCAGGAAAATATCCATGAGCACCACCCCGTTTCGGGGCTAACAATGCCCCTGTGTTTGCATCCTGAATATAAATCATTAAAAGACAGTTATTTACAGATAATCACAAGCGTGTTTACAGGGTCTATAAGGAAGAAGCCTTGACCTTAGGAGTAAGAAGCGTCCCCGCAGAAGCCGTAGTGCTGCTCACCAGATGGAAAAGCCTGATACTCCATCAATAAATCAAGTACGGAGCATGGACTTCCCACAAAATTTACTATTTTACACGTTCATTATGTAGTTTATTTGGCTACAGAAATTAAGGTAATTGTTTAAAGCGGAAGGTTAATACTTATTATTGGTCATTTAGTTTATTTTTTGATTCGATAACGAGGCCGCCCTCTTTCATGCCTTCGGCAACGACCTTGACATTCACAGTACCAGGAATGCCCCTCTTTGAACGTATAATCAACAGACATAAACCGTTAAATGCCTTCCTTTCTTTTGCAGTAAAAGAGCTCATATCCGTTGCATCTCCATTATCCGCTGCAACAATTTCTCCGGCGCCTTCAACCGAGAATTTCAGCAATGGCTTTGCATCTGGAACAGTCATGCCCTGCTCATCAACTACTTTTACGGTTACAAAAGATAGGTCCTGCCCATCCGCCTGAATGGTACTTCTATCTGCAATCAGTTGAAGCGCAACTGCAGCCTTTGTGGTCTTTATGGTTTCTTTTGCCCATTCTTTACCGTCTTTATAGGCTTGTACCATCAATGTTCCTGGTTCATAAACTACCTCATCCCATCGCAACCGATATTCAAATGGCCCAAGTTTTTTACGGCCCAGTGATTTGCCGTTCAGGAATAATTCTGCTTCATCACCAGAGGTAAAAACATGGACAGGCGTAACTTTTCCAACACGATCCGGCCAGTTCCAGTGTGGCAATAAATGCACCATGGGCTTCTCTGGCAACCATTGACTTTGGTACAGGTAAAAGCGATCCTTTTTAAATCCAGCCATATCTATAATCCCGAAATAAGAGCTCCGCGAAGAGTAATAAGGGGTGGGCTCTCCCAGATAATCCCATCCCGTCCAGGCAAAACCACCTGCTACGTATTGGTTTCTTTCTAGAGAGGCAAACACTTTATCTGCAGAAGCCCCAAAATCTACCGAATAAAGTTCATAGGCACTTACCTGATGTGTAAGCGGATTACCACCAAGGTTATCTTTAACAGGAGAGCTGCTGTTTCCATTAACCGGGAAGAGATATTCCCCCCTGCTACTGATGGCCGCAGCATTTTCTGTGCTGATGATGGCCCTATCCGGAAATTTCTCGTGAAAAACGGGAAACATCGGGCTGGTCGTGATTCCTTTTAAGCCTTTATAAGCATCTGCATCGCGAATGCCCTCACCTTGATAATTTAATCCGATCACATCTGAATATTGGGGCAAAGGCATATTTGGTTTTGCATAATTCATGGCCAGTGTGGTCAAACGAGTCGGATCTTCATCTTTAACAATATCATGCAGTTTTTTGGCTACAGCCGCTCCATCCTCATCGGTATACTGCTCTCCAACCTCATTGCCATAACTCCACAAAATGACCGATGGGTGATTCTTGTCTCGCCTGATGAGCGCCCTAAGGTCTTGTTCATACCATTCTGGAAATATCAAATGAAAATCGAGCGGTGTTTTCTTCAGTTCCCAGGAATCATAGATCTCATCCACCACCAGGAAACCCATTTTATCAGCCAATTCGAGAAGTTCGGGAGCAGGTGGATTATGAGCCATCCGTATCGCATTGCAACCCATTTCTTTAAGCATCTGCAATTGCCGTTCTGCGGCCCGGTAATTAAAGGCCATTCCTAAAGAACCTAAATCGGCGTGTTGGTTAACACCTTTTATTTTAACCTTTATCCCATTGATCAATAAACCTTCCTGAGCATCAAATTTCACCTTCCGGATACCAAATTCAGTTTGATAAGTATCCATTTCCTTTCCTGCAATTTTAACAGAGGTAATGGCAACATATCTGTTTGGGGTATTCAGATCATAAGGGTACCATAACTTCGGATTATTGATCTCTGTTTCACCAACAAATAAGGCATCATTATTTGCTCCAACATGGAGGATTTGTGGTTTGATGCTTGAAACCACATTCCCTTGTTTATTTCCAGCAGTATCCAGCCTATAAATAGTAGTTGACACTTCTACAGCCTGATTTTTATGGGTGGTGTTTTTAACTCTAACGTCCAGGTTCAATTTTGCCCTTTTAGAAGATACTTCTAAGGTTTTCATAAAAGTACCCCAGTTTGCCACATGGACCGGGTTTACTTTTGTTAGCCATACATTTCGGTAAATGCCCGCGCCGGGGTACCACCGTGATGAAGCAGCAGGGTTATCTACACGTATGGCCAATTGATTTTCTGCGCCAAAAGTCAGGTAAGGTGTTAAATCTATTCGCCAGGAGGCATAACCATAAGGCCAGCCGCCAACCAGCTTTCCGTTTAACCAGACCATAGCGTAAGACATAGCCCCGTCTACTTCTAAATAAACAGTTTTTCCCCGGTCAGCAGAAGAGATCATTACCTTTTTTCTATACCAGCCTACCCCCTGCACGGGCAGCCTTCCCATACCTCCCCCAATGATGGGATTATTTTCGGTATAAAAAGGTCCGGCAATTGCCCAGTCATGGGGTAAGTTAACGTTTTCCCAGGCGCTGTCGTCAAAGTTCCTCTGCACAAAGGGAAAGTTGGCTCCGGGATTCCCGGCCGGGCGTTTATAATGTTTGGATGGGTCTTTAATAAAGTCATTTCCACCAGGCAGAATAAATGCTTTAAGTACATCTTTTGGCCCTTCCACTTTTATGGCTTCTGTCGGTTTTGCATCAGCCGCTATTTTATCCAAATCAACATCAGCCGCTGGCCTGGCATCATATATAAGATGATCTGTTTCCTGTTGATGATCATATTTGTAGAATTTCCAGCCTGTAGTAATGGCCTCCCGCTCCCGGTCGGCACGCTTAGTTTGAGCATGAACATCAAAAAAGCACAAAAGAACGGCAAGCATTAAAAATTCAGCTTTTAAATTGATGGTAAAATAGGTCATATCTGCTTTATCAATTGGTTAAGATAAAAAAGAGCTTGAATCACGGATGGATTCAGGCTCTTTTGAATTTGTCAAGTCATTATTTTAATATCCTGGATTCTGGTACGCTTTCTTTTCTGCCGCAGTCATATCCAGTGCATCCAGCTGTGACTGAGGAATAGGACGAAGATAGTTCGTTGCCGCAATGTTACGGGTAAAAGTCCCCACGGTATGGTCTTTCCAATCGTTAGGATTGGTTTTACCGGCAATGACAAATGTCCTGCCGTAATCCGCCCATTTTTGGGTACGAACCAAATCCCACCAGCGGTAACCTTCACCAAAATATTCACGGGATCTCTCCGCCAATATATAATCAATGTCAATTGAACCTGGAGTAGCGGCCGTCATTGCAGCACTATTATCCTGTACTTTTGCTATATTATTTCCATTGTCAAAGCGCCATTTTCCAGCTCTGGCCCGAATCACATTGATCAAGCCTCTTGCTGTTCCATCATTTGCATAGGTACCGCCAATTGCTCTGGTTGCAGCACCTTTAACTGCAGCTTCAGCAGCAATAAAAAACAATTCAGAGAATTTGGCAATAGGGAAAGGGCGGGTAAGGCTACCATTTGGCTGTCCAAGCCCACCATTATTATCGGTACGGTATGGACCTAATTTCCAATTGGCTGGATAACAAATCCTGCTAAACGCACTTGGTTCAATGACAAAATCTGCTCTGCCTGGCAAAACACCTGCACCAACATTGCTGTTAAATTTGGAGTTGGAGTAATCCACACCTTCAACATCTTCATTTAAAAATGAAAGTATGGCATCTCCGTTAGCCACAGGCAGGAAATTGGCGTTGTATAGATTTTCAGGGATCGCATTGTTTACTTTTAAAGCGGCTTCTTTCCAGTTACTGCGGTAGCGGGTTACAAAGGTCGCATCATAGCGGGAATCGTTGCTCTTATCTGCGAAGGTATTTTTAAATACACCCTGCGGAGGTGCAAGCATGGTCCATGGACGCCCTAAGGATTGTGTGGCTGCCCGTTGTACAGAACTTACTGCAGACCAGCTGGTGTTAGAAGAGCTTGTTCTGATATTCGTATAATTCCATTGTTCAAACCATTGTGCAAAGCTATCTGTGCTAAAGCCGCCTGTACTATAGCTGAGGTCACCTCCATTATAGGTAGCGCTTGCCTGCGTATGGTCGGCATACAACAGCATTTCGTTGTTGCGATCATTGCTGCCCAAACTCAAATCGTAAAAAGTTGGTTGTAATCCAAAGGAGCCTGGACTTTCTAAGCCTGCAGCAGCTACATTATACGCTTCTTTAAAATACCATGATGCATCATGTCCGTTAGGATCAGTTCTTTGTGCAGCCGGATAAGTTGGAATGTTGTTTGGGTTTTGCAGCCACCAGGCATAGGTCAAATAAGCTTTTGCCAGATAAAGACGTGCAAGTGTTTTAGTTGCACCACCCGTTACCCGGCCGCTGGCTGGCAATTTATCTACTGCAATCAGCAGATCAGGGAAGATGCCTTTCGTATACACTTCCGGTACGGTATTTCTTTTGGAAGTCCTTATGGTAGAAGTATTGAATTTCAATTCGCCAGCCCCTAAGTCGAGTGGTACGCCACCAAAGGTTTGCACCAGCAAAAAGTAGTCGAATGCGCGGAAAAACCTTGCTTCGGCTACAAGGGCTTCGGAAACACCAACGGCTGCTCCATTTTCGATGACGCCGCTGGCTGTATTGATATTCGGGAATGCTGCACCCCATAAAACACCTGTATTACTGGTTTGTGCCTGAATTTCTCCTACGCCCGAAAAATCCAACGTTTTGACGTTCCCGTCTGAGTTTTGGCCCCAGGTAGATTCATCGGTACTGATCTGATTTGCGTTCAGAAAGTAACCATTCCCGAACATAAGCCTTAAATGTCCATAACACGAGGTGATCCCTCCCTGTACGCCGGCTTCTGTTTTAAAATAATCCGGGGTAAAAATACTCCGCGGATTTTCATCCAATATCTTTTTACATGAGGAAAGGAAAAATACAGCTAAAACTGATAGTCCTAAAAATTTTATATAGTTTCTATTCATTATCTTAAATTTTAGAAGGTTACATTAACACCAAGTAAATAATTGCGGGTTGTTGGCGTATTGTAGCCTACAGTTAACAGTCTTCTTTGACCATAACCATAGGAAACTGCCATATTAGCCCCGTCATTTGCATAGGTATTTGGTTCAGGATCCATTCCAGACTGTTTGTAGTAGGGAGAGAAAAATACAAATGGATTTTGTGCGGTTGCGTAAACACGAAGTTTCTTTATACCCACTTTTTCGGCCCATTTACCGGATAGGTTGTAACCAAGTGATATGGTCCGTACCTTTAAAAATGAACCGCTAAAATAACCTAAAGTAGATCCATAGATAGGATTGTTGCTGTTTTTAGGTCCTTTGGGATCCGGGAAACTGGCCCCTGGGTTTTCTGGTGTCCAATAATCGATATCTATTTGTCCGCGGCGACCGTCTTCCAGGTTTAAATAACCATTGGAGCCATATAATGTACTGTTCAAGATACCCCCATTTTGAAAGGCAGCAACAATGCTCAAGTCTAAATTTTTATACCCAACCCGGGTATTAAAACCGCCTTGAAATTTAGGATCGGCATTAATGATCTGCCTGTCATCAGGTCCAATAACACGGGTAGGTGATCCATCAGCATTGTATCCTCCGGTGTATAAAACTTTAATCATCCCTACCTGGCCTGCGCTTCCTTCATATTGTTTTACCGCAGTAGCTTCATTAGCCTGCCAGATGCCTACTTTTTGATAATCGTATATCACATTTAACGGATGTCCTACGAACAGCCAGTTGCTCTCATCGCGGGTCTGCCCTGATGCCAGGCTCACAATTTTATTCACATTGCGGTACAGGTTCACGCCTGCTTCCCAGGTCCAGCCATTTTTATGATCAATGATCACCCCGTTCAGTGAAAGTTCGAAACCTTTATTCTGGGTGGAACCCACATTACCTGTATAACTGCTTACACCCGAAGTAGGCGGCAGCCCAACACTCAGCAGCAGATTATTGGTTTTGGTGATATACCCCTCAACAGTACCAGAAAGACGGCTATTGAATAAAGAGAAATCCAAACCAAGATTTTGGGTTTTGGAGTACTCCCAGCCCAGATTGGAGTTTGGCAGTTCGGTCACATAATAACCATTGGCATTTGAAGCCCCAAAGTTATAAGGCCTTACACTCAAACGTCCAAGTGTAGCATAAGGTGCTACAGATTGATTGGAGGTCTGACCATAACCCACACGGAGTTTTAAATTATTTACCCAGTGCACATCCTTCATAAAGGATTCTTTCTGAATGTTCCATCCAGCAGAGATGGCCGGATAACTATTCCATTTGTGTCCCTCTGCCAATCTTGAGGAGGCATCGCTGCGAATAGTCGCACTCAACATATAACGGTTATCGTAAGAATACATCACACGGGCCATGTAAGACATCAATCCACTCACCCAATAGGATTGATTGTTCGGATCTATAGTAATATCGTCATTACTTCCGGTGGACGTTTGACCCATATTAAAATATTGAAAAGTATCACCTGCAAGATTCCTCCTGGCTATAGCAGAACTGTTATAGCTGATTTGCTCTGAAGAATATAGGGCGACTGCATTAATCGTATGCTTTTCTGCAAAAGTTCTGTCATATGATACCAAGTTTTCAATAGCCCACTGCGTAGTTTGCGAATTACTGATAGAAGCCGTATTTGGATTTGCCACATCTGCACTAAAAACACCAATACCTGTATAACTTCCAGTATTACCTGTAATATAATTAGCCCCAAGGTTTAAGCGGTACTTCAAACCTTCTACTCCGGGAATTTTTACTTCACCATAGGCAGAATTGTACGATCCGAAGCCTTTTGTTCTGTTGATGTATTTGTCTCCCAGATTTCCTAAAGTTTGTTTCGTATATACCCATTGATTGTCTTGTGGCATGCTCACGACCCTTTTTGTTGTTCCGTCAGTATTAAAAGCGTTGAGTAGCGGAGACATACTCAACACACCGTACATGCCCAAACTGGCACCATCTGTAATGCTGTAGTTATTATTGGAAGTAAATCCAACACGAAATAGCTTACCGATTTGCTGATCCAGAGAGGTACGGAAAGAGAAACGCTGGTATTGAGATAAAGGAATTGGTGCTTCATCTTTATAGTAACCCGCTCCAAACTTATAACTCCCCTTCTCAGAACCTCCCACAACGCTTACATCATGGTTTTGCACGGCGGCCGTTCTGTAAAAAAGATCTTGCCAATCTGTATTTGTTGCACCGCTTATGTCTTCATCTGCCCCTGGATTCATATTCAATCCAGCTCTTTTTCGCAAAGCGATATATTTATCGGCCTGCATCATCGGATATTTCATAACATCCTTTATGCCGTAGTAGCCGCTATAGCTAATCTGCGCTTCCTGTCCCCTATTGCCTTTTTTTGTGGTGATCAGAATGACCCCATTCGCTCCGCGTGAGCCGTAAATAGCCGTTGCCGAAGCATCTTTAAGGATGTCCAGACTAACAATATCCTCCGGGCTGATGTCTGCGATCGTTCCGCCAAAGGGAATACCATCAAGCACAATTAAAGGATCGTTTTCTGCATTAATTGAACGGGTTCCGCGAATTCTGATTTGCATGGTTGCCCCAGGCTTGGTTGAACTTTGCGTTAACTGCACACCCGCTACCCGCCCCTGCAAAGCCTGTGAAATGTTGGCAGAAGGTACTTCGTTTAATTTGGCTCCGCTAATGGAAGCGACCGATCCCGTGACAGCTTCTTTACGTTGTGTTCCATATCCCACAACGATCACATCCTGCAAACTCTTGGAATCTGCTAAAAGTGTAATGGTAATTACAGATCGGTTATTTACAGCATGCTCCTGGCTGACAAAACCGATAGATGAAATCTGCAGAATGGAATTACCCTCAGCAGACAACTGAAAATCACCGCCTACACCTGTGATGGTACCAACTGCGGTTCCTTTCACCTTGATCGTTACACCAGGAATGGGTGCCCCCGTGGCGTCTAAAACTTTACCACGAACGGCAATCTTTTGCGCATGAAGTGACAGGGAACAGAGTGTTAGCATAGCTACCACTGCAAAAGTAAATGCACTTTTGAAATGAAACCCACTAAACTCCATCACCGTTTTGGATGAGTAGAGTGTTATTCTCATAAACTTTCGTCTAATTTGGTTCATAAAAGGTTAGAAATAATTTGGTTAGAAAATCACGGACCGGTTAAAGCCGCTCTTATTTAAAAC
>Ga0157370_10003208_pt1 | contig 19331 bp, 16 predicted proteins | sample C35metaG_FD_113463 | JGI IMG/M metagenome (GOLD analysis project Ga0157370, IMG submission 113463) | Corn rhizosphere microbial communities from Kellogg Biological Station, Michigan, USA - C3-5 metaG | ecosystem: Host-associated > Plants > Roots > Rhizosphere > Soil | place: USA: Michigan...
CATTCCGGTTTTCAAAAGCGTGTCAATGTTTTAGAAACAGTTGAATGAGTTACTCCTGAACAAAGAAATTTCATAAACACTTACAATTATTTTTTCAATTTTCATTTTCCCTTCATGTTGGCCTTTTACATTTGTCTTCGTAATTAATTAATCAACTAAAAACAAAAATTATGAAAACGACATTCTTATTATTTTCAGGTCTCTTTTTATCAGTAGCTTCCTTTGCACAAACCAGTGTAAAAAACAGCAGCGCTGTCAGCGAAAATTCCGGAATTCAAAACGACAAGGCAGGCAGCCAGGTCAATCATTCCACAAGCATTTCTTCTGCTACAAATATACAGTCGGATGCCGCAAATAATGTAAAGAGCAAATCTTCCGCAGAAATAAAAAAAGGAAAGAAATCTCTTGCAACCGAAAAACAGAAGGCGTCGGCAGAAGCAAAAGATGCAAAAAAAGCCGCCTCGACTGATGAAACTGTTTCTACCTCAGCTCATTTAAAAGTCAACGCTTCAGGAGAGCACAATAAATTAAGCAATAATGCGTCTTTAAATGGTAACGGAACTGCTTCTTCTTCAACCTCGAACGAGGAACTTCATTTAAAAAAGGAAGCAAAAGCAACCGTTAAAACACAAGCAGATGAAGCAGTTAAAAATACCAGCAAGGTGAAAGCGAATGTAAATAAAACAACAATCAAAACAGGTAAACAAATTAATACGGTTACCACCGGGTCTGTTCATACTGGAGTTGCCGCTGCTCATTCTGTAAAGGTAAAGCCGGTTTCTATAAAAACGGGAGCTACTGTTAAAACAAACAACGGAATTAAAATCAGATAAAACACTAAACGGGTTTTGCAGTATTTTGCAAAACCCGTTTTTAAATAAAAAAATCAATGATAATAAAAAGGCTGATAGTATTTGTTTTAATCATCAGCTTGCCTCAATTTGTAATGGCGAGCGAGGAAATGCCTGTAAAAAATTTTAGGTCTGTTTTGCAAAATAATATATCAGACACTACATTGCCAGGAAAAAAAGGGACCGGAAAAATTGATGAAAAACCTGATAACAATATCATTAAGGTGGTCCCAAAAGCACGGCGTCAGCCCATTCCGCTTCCGATGGTTAAGGTTAATCCGGTTAAAATTATCAAACCGAAAATTATCAGGCCTGTAATAAAAGTGCTTCATTAAAACATAAAGAATTACCTCATGAAATCATTACTCTTAATCTCTTTTCTGGCAATCTATGCCGGTAATAGTTTTGGACAAACAGACAGTACAGCCAGCAATGCTGATAGTACTGTTGCCAAATCGAGTTTAACGCTTGGCGCAGTTTATTCAAATAATGCCAGTTATTATGGTCAAAGTGCGGAAACAAGAATTCCTTATGCTGCGATTGCGGCTAATTATCGCCTTAAATCCGGCTTTTATTTTTCTGCACAAACTTTTAAAATATTAAATGAAAATACTTCTTCTGTATCTGCCGGAAGCATCGGAGCCGGTGTGAATTTTAAAGTTGCCAAAAACTTCTCAACCGATATCAGTTACAACCATACTTTTTACCCTGCTTATTCACCTCTGTTACAGGCGGGCAATGCGGATAATGCAAGCATGGTCCTTTCGCTTGAGAAATGGCTGACAGCAAGCATTACTGGAGATTATGCTTTTGGAAAAACGAATGATGCATTTGTAACAGTTGGGGCTTCTAAAGAAATAAATCTTTTTAGTATCGGAGCAAAGGATATTGTTACAATTACACCTTCGGCAAATATTGTTGCGGGTACTCAACATTATTATGAAACTTATGTTACAGAAAAAAAGTTACGCGACAGCCTCCTTGGCCTGATTACGGATCCGCTTTTCGGAAATCCAGGGAGTACAGAAAATAAAACAGTTGTAACAACCAGTTTTAACCTGCTTTCCTATAATTTTAAAATACCATTAGCCTACAACAGGACGCATTACGTATTGGAAGCTGAATATCAAATCTCAGCATTGAGCAAGTTTGCGCAAACGGCTCCTGATAAAATAAATTCTTTTTTAACCTTTAGTTTTTATTACCAATTCTAATCACTATGAAAGTACTGATTATTGAAGATGAAAGAACTCTTGCCAGGGAAATGAAGATTTTTTTAGAAAAAGCCTTTTATCTCTGTAATAATGCTTACACTGCAGGACAGGCAAAACAGCTTATGGAACAAAATGAGTATGATTTTATATTGCTTGATCTTGGCTTACCGGATAAAGACGGCCTTGAACTTCTGAACTCAACAAAAAAAATGTGTGCCGGCGCTTCTTATATTATTCTGACCGCAAGAGGAAATCTGGAGGACAGGATCAAAGGATTGGATCTTGGAGCAGATGATTATCTCGCCAAACCTTTTTCCCTGCTTGAATTGCAATCACGTATGCATGCGATTTCAAGACGCAAATCAGGAAATAATGATCCTGTTTTGGAATTAGCAGATTTTCATATTGATCTGAACAAAAGAATTGTTCGCTTTCAAGAAAATGAAATTGAATTATCGAGAAAAGAATTTGATTTGCTTAGTTATATGTTGTTGCATAAAAACAGGCCACTTACCCGTTTGCAATTAAGTGAACATATTTGGGGTAATTTTTCTGATGATGATTATGATTCAAATTTTATTGACGTTCATATCAAAAATATCAGGAAAAAGATGTCCGCTTATGCCTCTGTTGAATGGTTGCAAACACTGCGCGGTATTGGTTATAAAATAAAAATGTAAGAACTTGAAGCTACTTACGAAACTTACTCTTTTTATTACCCTTTCAAAAATGCTGATAGTAGTACTTTTCGTTTTGCTGCTGCCTTCATTAGTGGGTTATGTAAGTTTCAAATACAACGATTATTATCTCAGTCAGCAAAAGAAAAAAGTAATTTCTACCATTAATAAAAACGGTATAGATTATTACCTGCAGGGCGACAGTGCTTATGCCAGTTATACGATGCTGAAAGAAGAATATATTTCGCTCATGCCTGCTGCCGCTGCTGTTCGTGATACTATTGAAACCTCAAAGCGCGTAGTGGAAAATGATACACTAAATTACAGGATCCTGATACATGAGTTTCATTACCATAATCAAAATTATCTCCTTGAAATTGGGAAAACTACTGCCACTATAAGTCAGTACAACCGGCTTTTGCAACGCTTTACATTATTTATCCTGATTGGATTGATTGTGCTTACCATTTTGATGGATTTGATTTATACCCATATTCTTTTGAAACCTCTTAAAAAGATTGTGAGCACAAAACTTTTGAACCGGAAATTTCCATTCAAAGAACCGCTTTCCCCTATAAAAACCTCCACCCTTGATTTCAAATTTTTAGACAGTTCGCTCATCAGCCTGATGGAAAAAATACATGAAGCCTTTGACAAAGAAAGAGAGTTTACTTCTAATGCGTCGCACGAACTAATGACTCCCATCAGTATTCTTCAGACGCATATTGAAAATCTGATGATGGAAGATGAAATAAATGAAGGGCTTCAGGAAAAGATTTCATCAATGATGAAAACACTCAACAGGTTGAAAAAAATAGTACACGCGCTTCTGTTTATTTCAAGGATAGAAAATGAACAATTTGCAAAAATTCATACTGTTAATCTTCATGAAGTGTCAACAGAAGTAATGGAAGAACTGGAGATGCGGCTGCAAACAAAATCAATTGATTTCAAAAATGACATTTCAAAAAAAGTGATTATAAAAAATGTGAACCGGGATTTGCTTTTTCAACTTCTTTATAATTTGATTAATAATGCCATCAGGTATAATAAAGATAATGGCTCGATTCATCTGAGTGATAAGCTCATTCATGGTAAAACTTATACCATCTTTATAAAAGACCGGGGTATTGGAATCAAAGCAGATGAGCTGCCCACTATTTTTAACCGGTTCAAAAAATCACAGGAGTTCACGGGAGAAGGGTATGGGCTTGGATTATCTATCGTAAAAAGTATTGTTTCGTTTCATGGATTTGAAATTAAAGTAACTTCTGACTTAGATAAAGGAAGCATTTTTAGTATTGTCATTCCCGCAGACAGGGTAAGGTTGTTGCCTTAGTAATTAGGGCCTTCCCATTGCTGCCATTTTAAAGAGTATAACAGTCACCAGTAAACGCTTTTTAAACGGTTTATTCCAAATAATTGCCTGGAAAATAAATATTTTATAAACTAATTAACCCGGGATCTTCCAGGAATCCGGCGCTAATTACAAAGGATAACATAATTTTGCATTTCCAAATATCCTGAGTAAATGAAAAAAACTTTACGAAGTGTACCTTCCCTTAAGGTGCTTCTGCTTTCTTATACTACATTATTTGTCTTATTAGTTGTTGTGCGAAATTTTCAATACTGGTCGATTAAGCAGAAAAGCACTAATCTTACTGAATTAGTCTCAAAATCTATACAACGACAATCTGCGCTTTCAGCAATTCATAATTCCAGCATTAACGAACAGTCTGCAATCTTAAATTTATTATATTATCCTGATAAAAGCAATAATCCTGATAAAGTAGAAAAAATACTTTCGGACATAAACAGAAAAGATAGTTTGCTTGTGGCTTTCGCATTAAGCATTCATACCCAGGATGAACAACTAATATTTAATAATTTAAAAGCATCATCCGGGATCATAACAGAAAACCAATATCAGTTTTTTAAATTAATTAAATATGGAAAATATGATGAGGCCATAAAAATCTATAACGATTTACTATCCTTATCTTTTCAGGATTTTCAACAGCAGAGTGTCCGGTTATTGAATTATACCGGGAAACTGGATAATAGCCAAATTCATTCTATAGAAAAGCAAATCTCAGCCATTAATAATCTGAACAAATGGATAAGCGCCGCATTAATCATTCTGATGGTATTCCTGGGAATTACATACATTAAAATGGCAAAATTAATCAGAAAAACAAACAGGGAATTGGGTGAAAGCGAAAGAAGATACAGGACACTCACAGAACAAACCAATGAGATAATTGTGAAATGTGACTCCAGTGGAAAATTTATTTTTGCAAATGATTCTTTTAAAAAAAGGCTTGGATATAATGATGATGAGCTTTCTGGTCTTACCATTTCCGATATATTAGCTGAAGGATCATTAGCTTTGGATCAATATTCAAAATCAACTGAAGTAATTACTAACGTTCAAAAAGTATTTAAAAGCAAAAGTGGCAAAAAAATATATATAGAAGGTACTATTCTTTTAGAATTTAATAATGGGAATTTTAAATGGTCGATGGGTTTTTTTAATGATGTTACTGAAAAAAAGATTTTGGAAGAATCTCTCATTGCTTCTGAATTAAAGTTTCGCGATTTTTTTAACCTTGCTCCCATTCCTATATGGGTTTACGATGCTGAAACTTTTAAGTTTGTAATAGTGAATAAAGCCGCTCTTAAACATTATGGCTACACAGAGGAAGAGTTTTTGAATATGACGATTATGGATATCGGACAGGAAGAAGATAGTTCTAAAGAAAAAAAAGAAAGTAGTATAAATGAGAAAACCAGCAATTCAAGCGAAAATGGAAGAGGTAGATCTAATTATACCCATTTGAAAAAGGATTTTGAAAAAATAGATGTTGAGATTTATACTTCCCCAATTATCATAAACAATAACAAATGTATTCTATCCATAGCAATTGACGTCACTGAAAGGAATCAATATGAAAATAAAATAACCAAGGCGATTATAAAAACGCAGGAAGATGAACGTTATGAAATAGGTTGTGAGTTGCACGACAATGTTTGTCAGCTTTTAGCCGCTGCAAACATTAACCTTGGATTAATGAAACCCTCACCTGAATCCTCAGTAACCGGCACCTATAATCATGCGCGGGAGTCTATTAACCTTGCCTTGGCGGAGATTCGCAATCTTTCACATCGCCTGGCGCCAGCTTTTTTTGATAATACCAGGCTGGATGAGGCCTTCGGCAATCTCCTCCGAACATTCAATATTGAAGATAAATATAACATCTCGGTATATTTCAATAACACTGCGATGAATTATACCATTAACCCCGAAATGCAGCTAAATCTATACAGGATTTTACAGGAGCAATTAAGAAATATTATAAAATATGCAAAAGGAACTGTTATTGATGTGGATGTTTTTATTTATAATAATAAACTTAAAATGCGAATAGCAGATGACGGAGTGGGATTCGATATCAACTCTGTAAAGAAAGGCATTGGGCTGGCTAATATAAAAAGGCGTGCAGAACTATTTTCAGGAAAACTTCAAATCAATTCGTCACCTGATAACGGTTGCGAATTATTAATAACTATTCCGATGAATGAAATAAATTAATGCAGCATTTTATTTTAAATCGTTTTGAAAGAAAATAAATGCAAACCGCTAACCTTTTAAAAAAGCTTCTAAACAAATTGAATTTTACAATTTACCATGCATTAATTGTTTATTAAAAGCTATCTGCATAACGATTATGCACAAACGCAATTAAACCTGCTACCAGAATTCCTTTTTCTCAAATGCAAATTTCATTATTGACTACTCAATCAAAACAGATTCCTATTAAAAAAATTATCCGGAAAATTCAATTATTCAATTGCACATTTTTTTCTTTTTTTCTTAACCGGATATTCAGAAATTCTACGATTAAGGAAAAGCCCAGACAGGAATAGATAATGCTTTTACTAACCTCCTGATGTAATCCTCCTGCAATCAGCACCACCCCAATCACCACCAAAAACGAAAGTGCCAGCATTTGAAGCGTAGGATGTGCATTTATGATTCTTGTTACAGGTCCCGAGAAAAGCATCATTATTGCAATGGAGACAACAACAGCAATTATCATTATTATAACACTATCAACAAGGCCAACAGCAGTAAGAATTGAATCGAATGAGAACACTGCATCAATCAATATAATTTGAAAAATTACGCTTCCAAAACCAACCGGCTTCCGGCTATTTTTTACCGCCACGGTTTCATTTTGTGAAAGTTTATGATGGATCTCCAATGTGCTTTTGACAATGAGGAATAATCCGCCTGCAATTAAAATCAGATCCTTATAACTCAGCGCTATCGCCCCATCCCAAATGCCTTTCAGCGAAGGGATCATTAAAACCGGATCTTTTAAGCCAATTATCCAGCTAATGCCGAGCAAAAGGCCGATTCGGAAAAACATGGCAAGCAACAAACCAAGGTTACGCGCCTTTCGCTGCTGGTGTTCCGGAATTTTTCCGGCGACGATGGAAATAAAAATGATATTGTCTATTCCAAGAACAATTTCAAGAAAACTAAGCGTCAGCAGGCTTATCCACACTGCCGGATTTGTAAAGTCAGGAAAAATAAATTCCATACAAATTTTTTAAACGATGTTTATGCAGTTATTCATGTTTTTTATAAAGATGCCGCTTTCAATCTATTCTTCTTTTTAAAAAATAATTTTATAAGAACAGGAGACAATGTTATTACTCCAATACCAATTATGATCTTTTCAAGATTCTCTTTTGCCCATTCATTTTCACCCAACAAAAAACCAGCGGATACGATAATCCCGGCCCATAAAAAACTCCCCAGGATATTGTAAAAAGAAAATTTTCTTAAATCCATTTTTACCATTCCGGCAACAATCGGTGCAAAGGTGCGAACGATGGGAAGAAATCGTGCAAACACAATTGCACCACCCCCTTTTCTGTCGTAAAAATCTTTTGCCTGGTAAATAAATTTTTTCTTAAATAACCAGTTGTCTTTCCGTCGTAAAAGAAATTTATCAGATTTTGTACCAAAAAAATAACCTGCATAGTTCCCTAAAATGCCGGCAGTTGCTATTAATACAATCCAATAAAGAAGATTTGCAACTGGAAAGTTGAATGGTGACAACGCATTGGCAATGACGATTCCAGCAATAAATAACAGAGAATCGCCCGGAAGAAAAAAGCCAAAAAACAAACCCGTTTCGATAAAGACAATTAAAACGACGATATAAAGGCCGCCATTTTGCATGATCCATTCTGGTTCTGTAAGGTTACTAAAAAATTCTATAAACTCTTGCATAATCTATTCAATTAAATAATAAGGATTGGTTGGAAATGGTTGAATGTGGTTAATCCATATCAAACAGATCGTCCGGGAACGATCTTTTTTTGGGACCTGTTACAGTTATCAGGACATTCCATTTTAATTCAGTTTTTGAGTTATTAATAAACCTGTTTTTGTACCATGCTTTTTGAACACGCAGAAGTCATTTTATGGAGAGATCTTAACTAGAAGATCAATTCATTAAATTGCCCGGAAAAGAAATAGTGTATGAATAAAAATTCTAAAACAGGTTATGCCTGAAAAGAAAATGATAATATCCCGGCTTCAATAAGGGATTGTAGGAAATGAAAGAAAATAGTAGCCGGCACTCTTTGCAATCAAATGCAATAGAATAATTGTTTTTTTTTAAAGGACGGGGTGAAGATGAATGCCTTAAAGGAAAATCACCGTCATGGTTTTGATAAGAAGAAGCTTGCAAAGAATGTTCCTCAGCTGCTTCAGGCGCATTCGCTGGAAAAGAGCCATTTGTAATCAAACAATAATCAAAAGAATTTTTTAAAGAAGTTGCAGATGAAGAAACGCTGCTGAAAATCAGGAACACGATAACAATCAAACTGAAAGGAAAACCTGTATATTTTTTTAATGCAATTGGCATCGTGTTAAAAAATTTATGCCGCAAATCTATCTTAAAAATAAAATTATAAATGTTATTGTTTTAATAAATCTGAAAGCAGGGCTGGTTCTATAATTTAAGCCCATAACAATTATGCACAAACGCAATTAATTCTGGCTTTGAGAATTCTTCTTTGAAAAATTATCTATTCGGTTTCAATTCCTGTCAGTTCGGTTAACAGAGTTTTAAATTAAGAAATGACCAATCAGATAATAATCATTTCAATTGCTATCTGAATCTACCCCATTTCAATCATTGCTTTTATAACTCCATTTTCAGGATTTAGCCAACTTTCAAATTCATCTTTTACATCCTTAAATAAAACACGATGTGTAATATATGTTGCGGGCTTTACTTCTTTCTTTTTCATTGATTGCATAACATGCTCAAAGTCAATTCTGGTTGCATTGCGGCTAGACATTAGTGTTCCTTCTTTTTTATGAAACTCAGGATGGCTAAAAGAAATATTACCTTTTTGAAGTCCGATTAGCACGTATCGTCCCCCATGAGCCATATATTGAAAAGCCTTATTGATTGCTTCCAAATTTCCGGTAGCATCTATAACAACTGTTGGCATATTACCGTTTGTAATACTTAGTAATTCCTGAGTAATATCCGATGCAAGTACGTTTATAGTATTTCCAACCTTTAGGTTGTCCTTACAAAATTGCAATCGCCTTTCGTTAATGTCGAGCACGGTAACTTTTGCTCCTGCAATCCGGGCAAATTCGATCGTCCCTAATCCAATTGGTCCGGCGCCGATTACTAAAACATTTTCACCTTCCTTTATTTCGGCCCTCCTTACACCATGCGCCCCTATTGATAAAGGTTCTGTCAATGCCAACTCATCAAAACTTAACCCTTCTCCTCTAATAAGAGAACGGGAAGGCACTGATATATATTCTACCATTCCTCCATTACAATGAACACCACACACTTCTAAATTTGTGCAACAATTTGGCTTTCCCATTTTACAGGCAATGCAATGACCACAATTAAAATAAGGGATAAAGGTTACCGGTTCGCCGATCTCAAAACCGGGTGCATCATCAATTTCTATTAGCTCCCCGGATAATTCGTGGCCTAGTATTCTTGGGTATTCAAAAAAAGGTTGTGTTCCTTCATACGCATGAAGATCGGTTCCACAAACCCCTATGCGCTTAATTCTTATAATCGAATTACCTTTTACAAATTCCGGTTTCTCTGAGGATGTATATTCAAATTGGCCAGGTTGAGTACAAACTAGTGTTTTCATTTTATTATTTTTGATTCACATTTTTAAAAATTAAAAGCAATTTGGTAATGTCGGCCTTTTGTTGGTAAGGTCTTCCAAAACCGCATGTATATTTTAATATCGGGCATTGCTGTTTTCTTTCAGGTATTATATGCCAAAGCACTGTTATTTATATTCAAGGCCATCCTTTGCAACAAACTCTACAATCACTTCGATAAATCCAAAAAGATTTTGCGAAATTCTTAATCAGTTTTGCGAAATTTCAATATCTACAGGACCTGTCAAACCTGCCTTCAGAAGTGGCTCGTCATTCAATCTGTAAGGTGCATTTGTATGAGTGGCCCGTTTTTCTTCCGGCAGCCTATGATCTCCAATTAATCTATTCCTCCATGTATTGGTAACTTTTATAGTTAGCTCATTTTCCCCATCACGTAAAGCCTTTGTAATATCGATCCGGAAAGGATTTGTCCAGGCTATTCCACAATCAGTTCCATTGATGATAACCTGTGCAATATCAGCGACTTTACCAATGTTCAGCCAAATTCGCCCATTCTTTGATTTAGTACTGTCCCATGTAAATGTTTTCACATAAGTTGCTGTACCAGAGTAATAGCGGATTGATGTATCTTTTTGTTTGCTCCAATCCATCAGTGTTTTGAAAATAACAGGTTTTGTTGGCCCGCCAAGTTTACTATCGAATGAAACAATCCATGGTCCTTCAATTTTTTGAACAATTATCATTTTAGTCCAGTTTTTACCCTTCCGGCTAAATTGCATTTTTGTTGGCTTATCCATAATTACAAAGATGGAGCCGTTAGGGGATAGTTTAACGGGTAACAGCGTTCTTCCTTTTTTGAATTGCCATGCATTCGCAGTCATTGTTTCACCTGTAACTGCATCCCACAATTCAGGTTCGCGTCCTTCAACACGAAGTGACAAGTCCACTATTCTTTCTTTATTTTGTTGATTAGATATAAAATAAATATCAAGCCCAGGCGCTGCCCTGTGTGTCCATGCAATTCCATCAGCAGGTCTGCCTGAAAGATCGGTGGCGATAAAATCTTTTTCTATTCCAAGTCCATCAAAAGAATTGGCTTTAAATGGTGTTTGCACCACGGTGCCTTTACCGACTTTCCATGAAGTAAATCCGGATGCCTTATTGGTTTGTTTATGATTCCAAATTGAATTAAGGATGGCATTTAATTCTACCTCCGTCCTTTTTTGATTAAGAAGGCCAATAGAATTGTGAGGTTTTTTACTAACTAATAAAGTGGCACCATGATCAACCATTTCTTTTAATTTTCTTGCTACTTCAACAGACATCCAACCCGAATTGGGCGACATTCTTCGATCGCCGGGTATTACCAGCAATTTATATTTTGCCCCTCCGTTAAGTTCTATTTCCCCGTTATCCACTTTAGAAAAATGGAGAAGCGCATCTTTATTATAAGAATCGTAAGCATAACCCCGTAAAGAGTTCACCCAATTTCGAGGATTTATAATATTTGCGGAATGGAAAACTCCTGGCGGAGATTCTTCTATAGGCTGCCCTACATTAGCGAGTCTTTTTTCTTCACGATCTACTACAGATTTACCAAAAATACCAGGTAAGACAGTTACAAGCCTGTCAGGTAATACAGAGCGACGTGGTATTTCTTCACCGGTAAAAACGGCAATGTCTGCCACTGGTTTTCCTATTTGCAACAGAAATTGGCAACGCCTGGCATAATCCACCCAGGCCTTACCCGGTTTCCACCATGTTTGATCTCTTTGAAAAAAAAGGCCAATTCCATCCAGCGTCATACCTGGCTTATGATCAAGTGAGGGGTTATGCATGAAAACATGATAAACAAGTTTGTTGATACCCAAAGCATAATTTCTGTCCTGTAAGGTTTTTAACATCCCGGGAAATTCATCCCACATTATCCGTAACTCTGTAAATGCTTCTGCCTGAATGATGGGTTTTCCATAAATATGAGCAGCAGAAATGGCATCCAGCATGTCATTGGGTTTATCATGTGTGGGACTCCGCAACCAGAATTCACCCATTGGTATGTCAACAGCACTATAATGCAACATACCATCGCCTACCATCGTAGGTGCCACGCTTTCAGCTGTAAATGCGCAGCTTTTTTCATGAGCAAGATTAGCAAGTGTTATGTAAAAATTATCATGCAAAAGTTCGGTAATGGTTTCGCGAATATCATGCAAGAACCGTTCAGAAACGTCGGCGCTCTCAACAGGAATACCAGCCATAACCGGTAAGTATGAATATAAATCATACCCCCGGCGCTTTTTAAATTCTTCCCTAAAAACCGGTGACCAGTTCTGGCTTCCGCACTCCCAGCTATCTACATGGAATATTTTTAAAACCTCAGGTGCAACCCGAACTTTTTTGAATACTTCGCCAAACCAATTATCAAATTGTACTTTAATTGCCACCGGATTAAATTTATCGCACTCTAATCCCTTGCCTCCTCCCCCTGTCTCATTTTCTTGTCCTGTAGATGTGTGCCCAATACGAATAATAGTCCAGTTCCCTGCCGGCGCTTTCCATCTTAAGCGGCCGGTTGAATCCATAAACTTTGTTACATCCACAATTTGTTTTAAAGGGATACAAACTTTATCGGGAACCTGTTGTTCAGTTGTCCTTTTACTTATACGCCAAACCTCTCCATTTTTTCCTTCGTATTCATCAATTTTTGGTTCCGATGAAAGTTCAATCGCGGTAATCTTTAAAACCGGCTTCCATTTGGCCGCATCCAGGTCTTCGGCACCAGGTTCGGATCCTTTCTTACTAAATACAAAACGAAAAAAACGTGCAGTGGTAGCTGGAATTGCATGTGTGTAAGGAACCCTCGAATCCTGCCAGCCCTGGCGCGGCGGCACTAATCTTTCAAGAAATTTAAAATTCTTCCCATTGTCACTTGTTTCTATTATCAACCTGTTCGATTGATAATTCGTTTTGCTGTGAATAATAATGGACCGGCAGGTAAAAGGTTTTGCAAAAGCATATTGAATCCAGCAACTATCCGCACTGCTAAAGCTTTTTGTGTTATCCGGATCTGTCAAAAACTTTGGGTCTTTCCCCGGAATACTGGTAGTGACAAAAGGCACTTCTGTTCTTGTCGCAATCGTTTTTCCAACGGGAGAAGGATAGGCAAAGACTGCAATATCCCTATAATAATTCTCATTTATTTCAGGAGCCGGTAATGTATCATCAATCAGCTTCTCTCCTTCTATTTGCCTTTCGGTCCATACTATTTTTTGCATCGACATGGCAGGTGTTATCCATGGTCCACCGGCAAGGGCAAAGCCATCGCTTACATGCATGGCTAATTTTATTCGCAGCCGCTTCGCTTCTGTGAAGGCATAAGTAACCATGCTCCACCATTCTGGAGTTAATTGTTGTACAGGTGGTTGCATGTAAGAAGTATCGGCACCCTTTATCGTCATTAAATAGGCACCCGCAATTCCTGCTTGTTTCATCGCTTCCAGATCGGCAGTGATTCCTTCCTTGCTTACGCTTGCATGATACCAATACCAAAAAACCCAGGGAGCCGCGGATTCGGGAGGAGACTTAAAATCCTTTTCCAGTTTCAACCGTGAAGCTAAATTTAATTGTGCGGAGCAAGTCGAATTTGCAACGACGAAGAAAATAAAAAGAAGAAGAAATATTTTTTTCATAATTAAAAATTGCATGTCCGAAAGACTGCCCAGCTAATTATTTAATGGCGGATACTAAATGCTAATCCAATTGAACCGGAGGAGGATGAATTTTCACTTTATAACCGATAAGGCCAAAAAAAAGTATCACGATAAAACACAGCAGCGGCACGATATAACCGGTTTGTATATTGTCGCGGTTCAGGTCAATGACCGTTCCCATGATGTATGGAAATACGGCGCCACCTACAACAGACATCACCAATAATGATGAACCTATTTTGGTATCCCTTCCCAATTCCGCTATTCCCAGGGTAAAAATAGTAGGAAACATGATTGACATAAAAAAACCCAATCCGCCCAGCGAATAAATGACATATCCACCTTTGCCGGCAATAGCCACGATACATAGAATCACAGAAATTACCGAATAAAGTGAAAGCAATTTTTGCGACGAAACAAATTTCAGAAAAAACGTACCGGCAAAACGGCCTGCCATAAATAATAAACCGTAGATACCAAGATAATATCCGGCAGTTTTTTCGTCAATACCACCGCCCTGTCCAGCCATCCGGATAAAAAAACTGGTTACGCATACCTGTGCTCCAACATATGCAAACTGAGCAATCACAGCCCATCTTAAATGCCTGCGTTTAAGTGCTTTCAAAAATTGCGCCGGCCGCGTGATTTTAGTATCATCTTTTACTTCAGGAAAATGAAAAAAACTAAAAAGAAAGGCTACCAGCAACAAAATACAACCTAAAATTATATAGGGCATTTTCACGGACGAAGCTTCTGAATTTAAATAAGCCAAACGTTGAGCCGTTGTCATTGCTGCCAATTGGGTTTCTGTAAAATCAATGCCGGATAAAATAAAAGCAGCTCCTACAAGCGGAGCAACAAAAGCAGCCAAGCCATTAAAAGAAGCAGCGAGATTCAAACGGGTAGCTGCCGTTTCTGGTGGGCCTAATACCGCCGCATAAGGATTTGAAGCAGTTTCCAGCATTGCAAGACCACAGCCAATCACAAATAGCGCCAATAAAAAAAATTCAAAACTCCTTGTAGTAGCTGCCGGCACTATCAAAAAAGCGCCGGAGGCAAATACCAGTAAACCAACAATTATTCCCTTCTTATATCCCCATTTTTTTAAGAACATTCCCGCAGGAATTGCCATAAGAAAATAGGCAAAAAAAACGGCTGTATCCACCAGGCTTGATTCCCGATTATTCAACTCGCATGCTTTTTTTAAATGTGGAACCAAAATAGAATCCAAATTATGAGCCATGCCCCACAAAAAGAAAAGGCATGTGATTAAAATAAATGGAATGAGATATTTATTTTTTGAATCCCTGTTTTCTGCAGCCTTTTCTAAAACTGGTTGTAATAAAGATTCAATAGCCGGTACTTGTGCCATTATATAATTTAATTTTTATTGAAAACGCCAAAAACAAAAAGATTTCGAAAAATTAAGTTAGCAAGTTTGAACGATTTTAATTTCAAAAAACCGGATCAAATGACAAATAAAATCGATTAGGTGACTAATTCCTTGACAAGCAATATATGGTCGCAAACCAAGACCACTTCACCCTTTTGATTTATTATTTCTACATGTTCCGTTACTGTTCCATATCCGGCTTTTTTTGATTCATATTTTTTCGAGATACTTACTTCCGCGTGAATCGTGTCTCCAATGAAAACTGGTTTTACAAAACGCAAACGGTCATATCCTTTGGAAAAAGCTTCAGGATTTATTTCCGAAGCAGTTAAACCAATCCCAATGCTAAAAACCATAGTGCCATGGGCTATGCGTTGTTTAAACGGCTGCATCTTACACCATTCTGCATCCATGTGATGTGGAAAAAAATCGCCCGTATGTCCTGCATGAACGACGAAATCAGTCTCTGTGATCGTTCTGCCCAATGTGACTCTCTTGGAATCCAACTTATAATCTTCAAAAAAGACTGATTTAAAGTACATATTTAATGTTTTAATTTTTTAGGGCAGTATTTATTTTGTTACAGATATTCTATTAATCTTTCCTTCATTAGTTTGACACAGCAAATCCTCCTGCTTTGCTAGATAAATAAGCATTTTCTACCACTGCCATCGTTTTTATTACATCCTCAACACTTGTGCTTAATTTATTTGAAGTTCCTTCTTTAAAACGCATAAGCTGGCTCATCGAACCAATAAAGGCGTCGGGAAACCATGATCCGTCCAGGTTTTTTGTTTTCCAAACAGGCTTTTTATCATCGGCCAACAAGCAGTATTCAAACTTATCAGGAACACCATGGGGATAGTCCATCAATAGTCCCATCTTAGCTTTTATTGCACCCTTTGTACCTTCCCACTTTATAAAGCTTTCTTCATTTTTTGACCCAAACACATGATCGTGATTCGTATTGATCACCGCATGAACAGTATCACCATAATCCATTAAAATAGTGGAACGCGTTGATGGCAAAGTTTTGCCCGGATGCTTTAAAGTTTTCGCCATCACACTTTCAGGATCCCCCAGGAAGGAACGGATCAGATCAATATAATGAATGCTGTGGTACTGAATTTCCAGCCTTTGACAATCAAATACAAAAGGGAACATTTCCCAGGGTGTATTTACTGTAACGCGTACTTCCATGTCATATAATTCTCCGATAAATCCATTCTCAATAAGATACCGGGCTGCTATTACAAACGGAGCAAAACGCAATTGACAATTAATAGCAGCTATTAAGTTTTTTCTCAGGCAAACTTCCAGTATTTCCTTGCTTTGATCATAATAATCACCCATTGGTTTTTGCATTAATACAGCACTCCCGTCTGGCAATTGTTCTAATGATTCAACAAAATTTTCGGGTACAATCGTAATATCATAAATCACATTCTGAGGAGCCGCTGCTACAGCCTCTGCAATTGAACCATATACATTAGGAATATGGAATTGTGATGCCAACTTTTCCGCCTTTTCTTTGGTCCGATTGGTAATTCCCAACACATGGAAGCCAGCTTTTTTATAAGCTGGTAAATGTGCATCGCTAACAATTCCCCCGGCTCCAATTATGATAATGGGTATTGAAGTCTGAGGTAACTGGGATGTGTAAGGTAGCTTCATTTTTAAATTAAATCATAACTGTTTTACTGCAAAGAGTTGAAACCATTTTATGATTGTTATATTTTTAGAATATTTTCAATTCAATTATAAATGATAAAATTGTACAGCATTTTTATAAAACAATTTTTCCTTCCCTTCATCATTCAATAAAGAACATATTATCTCTTTATAAGAATTCCAGATCACCACATACCTTTCTTTCAACAACGAGACTGGCCAATTACCACCGCACAAACACCTGTCTTCGCTAAATGTTTCCAAAGCAAAAGCAATATGCGGTTTAATATATTCTGCATTCCACTTTTCTAACTCCCCTGGCTGCCTGCCAAGCCCGGAGATTTTTACATAAAAGTTCCTGTGCTTTGCAGCCTCTTTCATTAATCCAGACCATCTGGTAAATTCTTTTGCAGATGCTTGTGGTGGACGATTAAGGTGATCGAAAATTATTTTTAATTCCGGAACTTTCATCGAAACAGCCAATGCAGTCTCAATATGTTCTGTAGCAATACCAACGAAATCATAAGGCAAGCCGCAATCTGATAATAATTTTAAGCTTTTTATGACATTGTCCTGCAAAAGCCACTTAGGGTCGGGCTCATCATGTATTAAATGCCTGACACCTTTAAAATATTTATTTGCAAGATATTTTTCATTTAGCACCTTATCAGTTGCAATAGGATCTATTAGTGGCAACCATCCAACCACTCCGGTAATCCAATCTGTTTTCTCCGCTACTTCCAGCATCCAGTCCGTATCTTCAAAATTATTAGCAGCCTGAACCAGCACACCTTCTGTAATTCCTGCCTGCACCCGATCATAATCCAACTTCCGGATATCATAATTACGGTTGAGAATTGAGGTATCATTTTTTAACCAATCATAGCTTGCCCTTTCGAAATCCCAGATATGTATATGAGTATCTATAATCCTCGGAACCATATTTCTATTTGAATAATTTTTTTGACTGAAGTTTCATATCAGTTTATTAAAAATTGTCTTTCAATTTGTTCATTGTGCTCACCCAATAGAGGCGCACCCATTGACGAAGTTAAAAAATTTCCATCCACACGAATTGGGCACCGGGTAGTCGTAACATGTAGTCCGCTACCCGTTTTTACTGAAAGATCCATATTCAAAATCTTATACCCTTCTTCATTTATTAATTCATTATAATCCATCACCCTGGCGCACCAAATATCTGCAGGTTCTAAAATAGAAATCCAGGTATTGGTAGTTTCATTGGAAAGCCAGTTGGCAAGTATTTTTTTTATTTCATCGCGCTTTAAAAACCATTCGCTTTTGTTTGTATATGTCTTTAGTTCTTCGCACCCGATCAAATCACTTAATTTCACTATATCGGCCATCGCTAAAGCAAGATAATTATCTTTTGTTTTATAAATTCCATAAGGGGCTGCAATATAAGCATGAGCATTGTTAATTTTACTTCGCACAGGTAGCTGGTTTCCATCATTGAAAAAACAAGTAAGCACCTCAAACTGAAAATCAAGAATACTTTCAAACATACTTACCTGTACCAATGCACCCTCTCCGGTAATTGCCCGCTGGTATAAAGTGGCAAGAATTCCCTGCGCAATTTGCGCGCCGGCAAGTATATCAACTACTGAAACTCCCATTGGAGTAGGCTGTTCATTATCGTTATTACTTAACCATGTAAGTCCTGAAACAGATTGCAATAAAAGATCCTGGCCCGGAAGGTCTTTCCATTCCCCGTCATTTCCATAACCAGTCACTTCCGCATAAATGATAGATGGATTAATGGTTTTAACAGTTTCATAATCCAATTCCAAACGTTCCATGACACCCGGTCGAAAATTATGAAGAATGACATCCGCTTTAGCAATTAGGAGCTTAATCTTTTTAAGATCTTCCTTATTTTTTAAATCGGCTGCAAAGCTTTGTTTATTGCGATTGATGGCATGAAAAATTGTTGATTCACCTTCTACCATTACATCAGAAACATACAGTTCACGACAAATATCACCAGATACCGGTTTCTCTATTTTAATAACCTGTGCACCCATATCTGCCAGACGCAGACCAGCGGACGGACCCGATAAAAACTGGCTAAAATCAATTACTATTATATCTTCCAATAAGTTCATACAGTGCTATTAAAAATCAGTTCTTTAATTATTTTTTCATTATGCTCACCCAATACTGGCGCTGGCTTTTCCGCAAACAATCGCTTTCCATTTATGCGGATCGGGCAACGGGTTGTTGTAATTTTCTTTCCTTCAGAATTCGAAATTGTTTGCTCCATTTGCAACACTTTATATCCTTCACATTCCTGCATTTGTTTCCAATTCATAACCGGTGCGCTCCAAATACTATCTGCCTTTAATTTCCTGAGCCAATGGACTGATCCTTTTGTAATTAAATGTTCAGCCACGATACTTTTTATTTCATCCCTCCTGCTAAATGCATCTTGCTGTTGAAACTTTTTCAGACCCTGAATTTCCAGGCTATTACTAATTCTTTCGATACTGGCCATTGCGATGGCAATAAAACCATCAGCTGTCGCGTAAATACCATACGGCGCACTTAATAAGGGATGGCCATTATTGAACCGGCTCCTTTTAGGAATTACGCCACTACA
>Ga0157370_10003210_pt1 | contig 19329 bp, 14 predicted proteins | sample C35metaG_FD_113463 | JGI IMG/M metagenome (GOLD analysis project Ga0157370, IMG submission 113463) | Corn rhizosphere microbial communities from Kellogg Biological Station, Michigan, USA - C3-5 metaG | ecosystem: Host-associated > Plants > Roots > Rhizosphere > Soil | place: USA: Michigan...
CGATTATGATCTTTAGGCATTCGCTCTATTTCGAGGCTTAACATTCCGAGATTTTGCATCACCTCCGGAACGCAGGCTGGCACCATTCCTAAATCTTCGCCGCAAATGAGCATGTTGGTGCTTCGTTTCAGGTGTGGCAATTTTTTTAAAGCTTCCTGTTTCCAGAAATTATCCTGCCGGTGATAAAAATAATTTATGTATAAATCATGCAGGCGCTGCCTGGTAGTATATTCGAGTTGCAGAAAAGATGAGGTAACGGTAACGCCTATACGAAAATGGAATTGGGTGCCGCCGGAATTTTCTTCTTCAAAAAGAATGATATTGCTGATGAGATCGAAAAGCCCTTGTTTAATTGAACCGGCATCTTCTACCTCATTTTCCCGGAACCATGCAGCTATTTTTCTTTGTGTATTATATGCTTCTTTTAATAAGTAATGTCCTCCGGAATTTTTTTCAAGAAAATTTTCTTTTACAAATCCTTTATGATGATGAAATGTTTCATCAAGGACTGCTTCATTGATAAATGGCTTGCAATAACGATCATAATCAAACCAGCAATTATTTTGATTAAACTCTGAAATGTGCACCGGTATGGCAGGAACAAATCTTCCCATGATACCTTCAACGGCGTGTATGGGAATGCTCCATATTCTGAAAAAACCAAGAATATGATCTATCCGAAATGCATCAAAGTAATTACTCATCTGGTCGAACCGGTTGCGCCACCACTGAAATCCATCTTGTTTCATCCGGCTCCAGTTATACGTGGGAAAGCCCCAGTTCTGGCCTTTCACCGCAAAATCATCCGGGGGCGCCCCTGCCTGTTCATTCATATTATAAAGGCTTTCATTGGACCATGCATCGCAACTAAAACGATGAATACCGATGGGTATATCTCCCTTCAGTACAACTTTATTTTTGTGAGCATAATCCACCGCGGCTTTTAATTGCACGTGAAGGTGGTATTGAACAAAATAATAAAATGCGATATCATCATAATGTGATTTGGAAGGAGCTACTAATTTTTGAATGGCTGATTCATTAAATATGCTATGATGTTTCCATTGAGAAAAGTCGGCCGTTTTATTTTTATCGCGGAGATAACAAAAAGCTGAATATGGCACCAGCCAGTGCCGGTTCAAATTGAAGAATTCAAAATATTCAACATCATTTTTGAATACTTCTTTACTTGCATGATATAATTCTCTTAAAGCCGTCCATTTGAACTTCATCACCTTTTCATAATCCACTACGAGCAGGTCGTTCAACTGCTTTTGTTTTTTCCTGAGCGATTTAATTATACGTGCATGTTCTTTACCCGCCACTTTTTCAAGATTTATATACAATGGATGAATGGCAAATGCAGATATGGCTGCATATGGATAAGAATCAGATGCAGTGCGTGTGGCAGTTGTATCGTTTATGGGCAATAACTGGATCAACTGAAGCCCGGTTTTTTTTGCCCAGTCAACCAATAGAGGAATATCAGTAAGTTCGCCAACACCAAAACTTTTTTTAGAACGCAAACTAAAAACGGGAATGGCAACACCCGCGCCCCGCCACAAATCTGCGTTGCAGTTTACAAAACCATCATGCAGAATTACCCCGCTGTCTTTTTCATCAACTCTTTGCAAAAAACGATTCTCTCCATCTTCAAAGCGAACAAATTTTTTTTCGTCCACATTATAAATGCCGTATTTATAAGTAGCCGGCCAATCATTTTTTGTAAGAATAACCTGGGCAACAAACCAATCATTTTTTGGCAGCATTAGTACCGGATCTTCCGTGCTCCAGTTTTTTAAATTAGCGGTAGATCCACACAGGCAAATCACTTCACCAGGTTGCAGCAATGGCGCTTTCACCCTGAATTCGTGCGTATAATTTTTTATTACCCGCTTCCTCACTTTTGGAATACGTGATAATAATACTTTTTCGAATGCACGGGTAAAATATGCATTTCGAAAATCATTCCCGCCATTCCAAACATCCCAAACGATAATATTGCTGTGCGTGGTCAATGAAAGATCGATCACACGGTTGTCTTCGCCATCAAAAACTTCCGTACCATCCGCATCTCTTAAAAAATATTTATAACTGATGGTATCATCAAAACCTTCGGGAAGTTCAATTTTCAAATGCCAGTAATCATTATTGTAATACGATAATTCGATGGCGCTGGCAGCATCGTTATTTCCCAAAAAATCGGTATTGCCTGTAAGCAACAGTGCCTGGCCATAGTTGGTATGATATCTCAGGTAAAAGTGAATCGTCATCATCAGGCAATTAATACGGTAATATAACAACTTTGTTTTAAAATGTAGAATTTACACATTATAAGCAGATTACGAAATTTTTAAAAAAAGTGATTATGTTGAAGAAGTTAGAAAATAAAAATATATCCAAACCATAAAATAAAAAATGCGCAGCCGATCCATGCAGAAGTAGTGCGGTCTTTTTTATCAGGTCCATTTTTTTGCTGATGAGAAAAATAGGCCAGTAAAACACCGAGCGGGCCAATAACAGAGCCGATCACAAACCAAAGCAAATTAAACTTGAACGTACCTGAGTCTGCATCATAATAATCGGTAATCAGCAGGTTGGGATTTTGTTTCAGGTCGTGTTTTACGCGATGCTTAATAATCCGGAAATAGATGCGTTGAAAAAAATTGAGCCTGGTACCTGTAGCTTTTGCAAAATCTTTTGCAGACATTTTTACAAATACATCTCCACGAAGAAAATCAAAGTTTTTAGGGGTGCTGCTTTCTACGGACTTAATAGAAAATGCAAATCCGGTTTCGGCGGATAGCGAAACAATCGCGAAAAAGAATAAGCAGGTAAGTTTTTTAATCATAATGATTTGTTTAAACCTTTTCACCAACAGTTTTAAGGGTCATACTGTGCAAATGTAATTTTTAATTAATTGAAATAAAAAAAGAGGTTGCAATTGGCAACCTCTTCCACTAAACTTTTCAAAAACCTTTATTTTACTTCTTCAAATTCTGCATCGGTTACATTATCACCTGCATTTACTGTTTCACCACTTTCAGCGCTGCTTTGCGTGTTGGCATTGCCGTTAGTATCGGCACTTCCCTGTTGAGAAGCTTTATACATTTCTTCGCTTGCTGCTGTCCATGCAGTATTCACTTCGGCCACTGCTTTATCAATAGCGCTTACATCCTGCGTTTTATGTGCATCTTTCAGTTTTGAAAGTGCAGATTCAATAACAGATTTTTTATCAGCAGAAATTTTATCGCCATATTCTTTCAGTTGTTTTTCCGACTGGAATATTAAACTATCTGCCTGGTTTATCTTATCTACTTTTTCTCTGGCAGTTTTATCACTTGCTTCGTTGGCTTTTGCTTCATTTTTCATTCTTTCTATTTCATCTTTGCTAAGCCCGCTACCAGCCTCAATCCTGATGTTGTGCGATTTTCCGGTGCCTTTATCTTTTGCAGACACATTTAAAATACCATTGGCATCAATATCGAATGTTACTTCAATCTGCGGAACACCTCTGGGTGCCGGCGGAATACCATCAAGGTTGAAGGTGCCGAGGCTCTTGTTCTGATTTGCCATCGGGCGCTCGCCTTGCAATACATGAATCTGCACGCCGGGCTGATTGTCGCTCGCTGTGGAGAATACTTCCATTTTCTTTGTTGGAATGGTAGTGTTGGATTCAATCAATCTTGTCATTACTCCACCCATTGTTTCAATACCAAGAGAAAGCGGTGTAACATCCAGCAGTAACACGTCTTTTACTTCGCCCGTTAATACTGCACCCTGGATGGCTGCGCCTACCGCTACTACTTCATCAGGGTTCACTCCTTTGTTTGGTTTTTTTCCGAAAAATTTTTCTACGAGTTCCTGCACTTTCGGAATACGCGTAGAACCACCAACAAGTATTACTTCATCAATATCCGAAACTTTCATCCCGGCATCTTTCAATGCAAGTTCACATGGTTTCAAACAACGGGAGAATAAATCATCAGACAGTTTTTCAAACTGTGCACGCGTAAGTTTTTTCACCAAATGTTTTGGAACGCCATCAACCGCTGTGATGTAAGGAAGATTAATTTCCGTTTCGCTGGAAGAGGATAATTCAATCTTTGCTTTTTCAGCAGCATCTTTCAAACGTTGCCAAGCCATTGGGTCTTTATGTAAATCTATTGCTTCATCCTTTTTAAATTCAGCAGCAAGCCAATCCATAATCACTTTATCAAAATCATCTCCGCCAAGATGTGTATCACCATTGGTTGATTTCACTTCAAAAACACCATCGCCTAATTCCAGAATAGAAATATCGAATGTACCACCGCCAAGGTCGAACACTGCAATTTTTTGATCGGCTGTTTTTTTATCCAAACCATAAGCAAGTGCTGCTGCAGTAGGTTCATTAATGATACGACGAACATTTAACCCGGCAATTTCACCGGCTTCTTTGGTAGCTTGTCTTTGTGAGTCGTTAAAATAAGCAGGCACCGTAATCACTGCTTCATTCACTTCCTGCCCCAGATAATCTTCCGCAGTTTTTTTCATCTTTTGCAAAATCATTGCAGAAATTTCCTGCGGAGTATATTGCCTTCCATCAATATCTATGCGAACCGTATTATTGTCACCTTTTACGACTTTATAACTCCAATGCCCTGCTTCGGATGTCACTTCATCCCACTTATGCCCCATAAAACGTTTTACACTCATGATGGTGTTTATCGGGTTGGTGATGGCCTGTCTTTTAGCAGGATCCCCCACTTTGCGTTCCCCGTTTTTCAGGAAAGCAACTACACTTGGTGTGGTGCGACGACCTTCATCGTTTGCAATTACTACGGGCTCATTGCCCTCCATTACTGCCACACAACTGTTAGTTGTTCCCAGGTCAATACCTATAATTTTTGCCATAAATTGATTTTTTATAACAATTAGTTGACAATGTTTATGCCAATGAAAGAGAGGTGCAAAAATGGCAGGCTATCAAATACCCCCCTGTTCAGTTTCAGTTTCGGCCTGTAAAGAATTATCAATTCGAAATGTAAAATATTTTTGAGTAACATAGCTCACGATAATAACTATTACCGTTGCTATTACCTGCGACAGAAATGCTTCTATATGCAAATAAATAACCAGGATGTTCAACACAAAATAATTGATAAAAAGATTTACTATAAATGATAGAAAATACCGGAAGAGCTGCACACGCCCGCGCAGGTACGAATCGAAGAAGACCAAAAATTTGTTCAGGATAAAGCCGAGTGAAAATGAAAAGCACCCGGCAAGAAATAGCGATGCATTGTGCGGTTTTATTACAACGATGCCGGTGTCAAAATTTTCTTTATCGAAAATGTAATGAAAACCGATATAATAAATCAATAATCCTAATAGCGTATTGGCGCCACCGCAAACAGCATAACGAAATGTTTGCTCCGGCATTATTTTACTGAATGGCGGGTAAAAAAAATCTATAAAGGCAATTAATTTTTTTCGCATCCTTATGTGTTAAAAAATAAATTCCCGTTCAGTAAATATGAGCGGGAATAGTATCATAAGGTTATATTTTCCCCTTTTATTTCAACACGTATCTAAGCCCTATGCCGAGTGTAAGAGAAGAACCCGTTTCGGGTGTCAGAGTAAAGAAGGGATCGAGTCCAAGACTCACGTTTATCGGTGCATCTTCAAATTTATAATCAATACCCCCGGTTAATCTAAGTGCAAACGTGGTATTGTCGCCAAACCCCAAGAATCCACCGCCACCTACAAAATATTGAAGCCCGTTGGCGCCATTAATTGGTGCCTGATATTGGTACAGACCTTCAAGACCTGCTACTCCGCTGGCGAATAGCAATGAACCTTCGAGTGCGGTGTGTTCTGTATTAGCATAACGAATGTTTATTCCTCCAAATGTAGAATTGCCGGCATAGAATTTAGCACCAATGGCTGTTGTATAGGTTTGAGCATTTGCAACGGTAGCTGCTGCAAAAACTATTGAAAATAATAAAAGGATTTTTTTCATAAAAATTGATTTAGTATAAAATTTGTTTTTGATCGAAGCAAAAATATTCAAATCTTATCTTTCGCATTACAATTTCCTGTTATACAATTTTTTTTTAACGTTTAATTGTTCACACCATGTGTATATCAAATATATAATTCATGATGCAAGTTTTTTATTCTCTCATCTTCGAGGTACTGGTCATACGTGCAGAGCCGGTCAATGATTCCATTCGGCGTAAGCTCAATGATTCTATTGGCCACCGTTTGCATAAACTGATGATCATGGGTTGTCATTAATACAATACCGGGAAATGAAATGACTCCATCGTTGAATGCAGTGATGCTTTCGAGGTCAAGATGATTGGTCGGTTCATCCAGCATTATCACATTGGGGTTTTGCAACATCATCCTGCTGATCATACATCTTACTTTTTCGCCACCGCTCAGTACACTTGTTTTCTTTTTTGTTTCATCACCACTGAAAAGCATTTTTCCAAGAAACCCGCGCAGAAAATCTTCATCTACATCAGTAATATGTTTTGGAACAAACTGGCGAAGCCAATCCATTAAAGTCAGGTTATCTTTAAAAAATTCCGAATTATCATTTGGCAAATATGCAGAAGTAATAGTAGTGCCCCATTCAAACGTACCGCTATCTGCTTTCATTTTGTTATTAATAATTTCAAAGAATGAAGTGAGCGCTACGGGGTCTCTGCTTACAAAGGCGATCTTCTGTCCCTTTACCACATCAAAAGTTACATTGCTGAAAAGCATTCTTCCGTCAACACTTTTAGAAAGTTTTTCTACATTCAGTATTTGATTGCCCACTTCACGATCGGGTTTGAAAATAATTCCGGGGTATTTCCTGTTGCTCGGAGTAATATCTTCAAACTGGAGTTTTTCCAAAGCCTTCTTACGTGACGTGGCCTGTTTGCTTTTTGATGCGTTGGCGCTGAAACGCGCAATGAATTCCAATAAATCTTTTTTCTTTTCTTCTAACTTTTTATTTTTATCGGTTGCCTGCCGTGCAGCCAACTGGCTGCTCTCGTACCAGAAAGTATAATTGCCGGTATAAATCCTGATCTTTTGTTTATCTACATCGGCTACATGCGTACATACCGCATCCAGGAAATGTCTGTCGTGACTAACAACCAATACAATGTTTTCATAATCGGCCAAAAAATTCTCCAGCCACGAAATGGTTTCTACATCAAGATTGTTGGTAGGTTCATCCAATAATAAGATATCAGGATTGCCAAACAAAGCCTGCGCCAGCAACACACGCACTTTCATGTTTGCAGCAACATCTTTCATCAGCATCTGGTGGACCTCATCAGGTACTTCTAATTCATTTAATAAAGTAGCCGCGTCGCTTTCTGAGGTGTACCCGCCCATTTCACCAAATTCGGCTTCGAGGTGGCCGGCTTTTATTCCATCTTCTTCATCAAAATCTTCTTTCAGATAGATGGCGTCCTTTTCCTGCATCACTTCCCACATTTTTTTATGCCCCATCAATACCGTATTCAATACGGTGACATCATCAAACTCAAACTGGTTTTGTTGCAGCACTGCAATACGCTCGCCGGGCGAAATACTTACCGAGCCTTTGTTGGGCTCAATATCTCCGCTGATAATTTTTAAAAAAGTAGATTTACCGGCGCCATTAGCACCGATAATTCCATAACAATTGCCTTTGGTAAAGTTAATATTCACTTCATCAAACAATACTCTTTTACCAAAAGCCAATGTAACATTATTAACACTAATCATTACTGCTTCAATTTTTTTGAAGGCGCAAAATTAGGAATAACTTGTGAGGATGAGGAAAGATTTACTATAATCCATTGTGCAATTAAAAAAAAGCAATGTATGAAAGTATTCTTCTATTTATGTTTCGACAGGCTCAACATGACAGAAGGCTGTCAGCCTGAGCTTGTCGAAGGCGGCTTCTGTAGTGTGTCTCATAATTTAATCACACAATGGGTTTACAATAAAATAAATTCTATAATAAAGATGCTAAGTATTTCTGAATTGAAATCTGGCAACAATGGTTTGAAAGAGCAGTATTACAAATATCAATCGGCAGCTTTTGTAACATAAAACTCATATCCCTTCCTGATGGATCTTACATCCAGCCATTCCTGCGCTTCCCGAGGCTGGTGTCTTATGAATCATAGGCTGGTCTCAATACCGCACCTGTAAAGCTGTTTGCTTACCTTGTTAACTTTATTTATCTGATAAAGTATTTGGATTAAATGTTCGCCAGCTATGCCAAAATTCCTGCGAAGCAAAAAGTCTTTTAAGTGAAGAAGATGTATTAATTCCTTTGCCATCTAACGTGTACGCGTATGCGCCGATAGATAAGGTATCATGATGCATGGTTATTCTGGCGTCTTTATATGGCGCTTCAAATGCAAAGAAACTTTTGTTATCATCGGCAAGCACCAACATTACCGGTAGCTCACCAATATTATCATAGATGATCCTCTCCTTTGTTAAAGCATTCCAGTCGTATGCCTTCGATTCATTTCCCGCTCTCACTCCTATAACCCATGATTTATCTTTCCAGGAAAGGCTATCGGTTCCGGTCAGGGAGCTTCTGCTGGTACCATTTTCATATTTTAAAGTGGTATCGTACATGCTTATATATGATGAATCTGCCTGCATTACCGATGTGTGGGGATATAACCGAAACCATTCTGCCAAAGATGTTTGAGAACTTGTAACTTCCGGTAATTTATATCCTTTCAATTTTCCGGCGATTGCTTCGCCGGTTGCTTGCCTCCACCAGCTTTTTGTAGTAACATCTTCCAGCATCGCATTAAAATGATCCATGCCAACAAGCCTGAATCGTTCATGCTTACCATCCACAACCGGCTCAAACACCCTGCCTGTTCTGCAGACTGTACAATAAGTTACAAGCACCGCTTTACCACCAATAACATCCTGCACTTGATGGTGATATCCTAAAAACCTTATTGGGTAAGCTTTTGCTTCACCGTTTACTATCACTCCAATCACCAGCCTTTGCGTATCCACTTTGTTGGACGCAGCATCGGCAAACATCAAATTTTTTGGCTGATAAAACATATGATCAGCTGCCATTTTAAAATTAAGAAAGTATATAGCAACCAATACAACAATTAATGATACTAACTGTATCCATAAACGAATCCATACCGTTCTGAAAAGACCGTATAATATCAATAGCAGAAATATACTTCTGAATATCCACCTCCACTTGTATAAAAAGTAAGCTATCTCGATACTATTTATTCTTTGACTGCCCGGGAATGGCATTATAAAAAAAACGTTTGCGATCTCAAAAAGTAAGATGCCGATTAGCCCAGTATAAAAAATCTTTTTCATATAACTTTCAAATTATGTACCTTTTCATTTAATAATAAAGCCCTCCCTGTAGAAACAGGGAAGGGGTTTACTGATTGTGAGAAAAATTTCTTTATAATTTTTTTATTTATTGTTCGGTTACAGGCAAAGGAAATTCACTCCATACATTGTCATCGGGTCTGTCTAATGGTAATTCATTTAACTTATTATACCTGCGCATATCTATCCACCTGTGTCCTTCAAAGTATAATGAATACCTGCGTTCATACAACATTTCGTCAATCAATGCAGCTTGTGTTTGTGCACCACTGTAATCTGCAAGCCCGTGCTTTTCGCGTATAATGTTTAACGCTTTAGTCGCGTCGGCAAAATCATTCAACTGAATATTTGCTTCTGCATAAATCAATATTAACTCTTCATTCCGTATAATTGGAATAGGAGCTGTGCTTGAAGTGTACACCCACACATCACGATTGCTGCTTAAGCCTGCGGGTATAGATGCGGTTGAATTTCGCAATGTTGCTTTGCCAATGCGATCATCATTTGGTAAAATATCGGCAGCGAAAGATGGATGTGCAACACGCAACTCACCATTTTGGTTTTGCGGAATGAAAGCAGGATTCAATTGATCACCGGAGCCGGTGCTGAATAGATGATACACGCCGGTAGTAAAATCTCCATTTAAATCAAAGAATGATCCACTTAAGGCTGTCAACGCATCGCTCCATTTGCTTTCGTACACGTCTACTCTTGCGGCAAGTGCCCTGTTAAATTGTACCAAACCAGCCGCATCACTAAACTTTCCGAACCCTGCGAGAGAAAAAGCAACATCAGAGCCGGAAAGATCATTTGCACCGCCATCCAACAGGGATGAAATAGCAGCAAGTCCTGTATTGTAATCTACAACCGGACCGAGATTATTCGGATCATCAACGTTAATACGAATACCGTTTGAATCAGTAAGATTTAAATTCATCAAAAGCTGGTATGCTTTGATGGTTTTTGCAAAACCTGTATATGCCTTTCGCTGCGCATCAGTAATAAGATTGGATTTAGTGGCTGCCTCAATTAATACATTGCAGTTTTTAATAACCCGGTAACGTGATGCCCACGGCGTAGTAATGTAAAAATTGCTTCCACTCAGCGTTGCACTGCTTGCACCTAACAAATCTGTAACATACCTGGGCTCTGAATTAGAGAAGTGATAAATTTCTCTTCCGATAGTTCCTACATCATCTAAATAAAAGGCAATGGAATTACGCATGCCCGATTCAGTACCGCTTACCAGGTTATTGAGCTCAGCAACGGTGGCATTATTTTGGTACACTTCGACTGTAGATCCGTTTAAATTACCATAATCTTTCTTACACGCGGTAAACAACAATGTGGCAGCGATGATAAATGTATTTGATATATTAATAATCTTTTTCATAATGATAATTGTTGTTGATTAAAAGCTAATTGAAATATGCAAGTCGGCACGTTTGCTTGCAGGATAAGGATCGACATCAACGCCAGTTGAAAGTCCTGTGCTCAAACCCTGTTGTGTAGAACCAAAACCAAAGTTTGACACTTCTGGATCATAGGACTTATATTTCGTGATGGTGATATAGTTATTGAGAGAAACCCCCACGCGGATATTCTTTACAACATGCCCGGGTATTTTGTCGAACGAATAATATAAACCCACTTCACGCAGTCGTAAATAACTTGCATCCTGAACAAATATGCGTGCTGATGTTCCGATTTGCATAATACGATATACCGCATCCGGCACACCAAGTTTATTGGTTACTTTATCATAATCAACACTAGTTCCACCAAAATCATTTTCAAGTGAAGTTAGATTGATGTTATCCCCACCATATTTCCAATTCACGAGGAAGCGAAGGCTTAACTTTCTGAAGAAGGTTACTTCATTATAAGTACTCATCTGAAACTTCGGTTCCGCATTGCCTAACACGCCAACACCACTTCCATTAAGACCCACAATTTGTGTAGCCGATTTTCCCTGTTCAATTTGAAATGAACCGAGTACATAACCAAACGAACCCTGTGGTATAGGCGGTATGATTAGTCTTGTTACTTTCGAACGGTTGAGCCAGAAATTCACCGAAGTGTTCCAGGTTACATTCTTGCTTTCAATAGGCAGCGCATTTACTCCTAATTCAACACCGCGATTACGAAGGTCGCCTGCATTCACCCATTTGCTCGAATAACCTGATGACGACGGCAAGCTCTGGAGCATAAGAAAATCGTCTGTACTCTTAGTGTAATAGGTAAGCTCAAACCCCAGTCTGCTGTTCAACACGCTGAAGTCAATACCTGTTTCCAGTTCTTTCTGTCGTTCGGGTTTTATGTTCGGGTCACCTTCCTGGGTACTTACAATTACGCCGGGGTTACCATTAATGTTCGAGATAACCATCCCGGTAAATTTGCTTCCATACACAGGTACATTGTTTGCCTCGCCATACGCTCCACGCAATTTTACATTATTAAAAAAACCTTGCGGTACAATGTCTGATTTCGTAAGATTCCATGACACACCTCCTTTTGGATAGGTATAAAATTTTGAAGCATCGCCATTGTTGCTGCTTCTATCAAAACGTACGCCTGCTGTGAGTGTGATGGCATCAATTATATTGGCTTCTTCCTGTACAAAAATGCCGGTGTTTAAATATTTGTTGCGAAACTGTGTGGCATTTAATGCGCCAGCTTCATTTACGTTGCTTTGACCGGCGATGATTTGTGTTGCCACATTGAGAAGATTATTGTAATCACCCGTTTCCTGTGTCAACCCCGTTGATGTAGTAAATGATAAATTATTGGAAGGGGTAAATGCGTTTACTAACGAAGCAATATAATTAGTGCTTAAATTTTTTGTAAAGCCCTGTATAGAGGTCCCTTTATTGATGGCCTGCCATTGTAAAACGCCGGGGAATAATACATTCGTCTGAAGATTATAAAAATCAAAACCACCACGCCCAACCATCCTTGTTGTACTTTTTTCGCTGCTTTGCAATATCGCTTCCAGGTTGAGGCCAGTAATAAACCGATTAACGGATTCATTATTTTTCATTAGCGCAATTGTTTGTAGAGGGTTGGCCGAAGCAAATGGATTGTTCGGATAATCTCCGTTTGCATTGGGATGCAATTGTGCAAATGAAGGGGTTGATGATAAAGCAATACCGGTAGTTACACCCACATTGTCGTTACCAAATAGGCCTCTGTCAGCGGAAGAATTGATATAATTGGTACTGAGGCCTATTTTTATTTTATCGTTTATGTGATGATCTACATTTAATCTGAATCCTGTATTGCTATAACCAGTACGCTTTACAATTCCTCCTTCGTCTTTTTGTGATGCTGAAAAAAAGAATGATGTTTGTTCATTGCCACCTGTAATGCTCAGCTCCGAATTTCTTGCAAAGCCGTTGTTTCCATAAATTTCTTTTTCATAATCGTAGATGTGTCCTGCACTCTGAGCATCCAAAAACTCCTGGCGTAAGGCAACACTTGTTGCACTATCCCTTGATAAACTCGCTGCGCGATCTGCAGTAAATTGTCGCACTCCTAATAATTTTCTTGCTGTTATTACTCCCAAATCCTGAGAAAAATTAATGGTCGTTTTTCCTTGCCTTCCTCTTTTGGTGGTTATGATAACAACACCGGATGCTGCCCGCGAACCATATATTGCAGCTGCAGAGGCTCCTTTTAAAATCTCAATACTTTCAATGTCTTCAGGATTTATATCTGCTATTCTGCCGGATGGATTGTCCTGTGTAGAAGTAAGCGAACCACCACTTGCTGCATTAGTTACTGCATTTAAACCTGAAGAAGTTGAACTGTTGTCGAGAAACACACCGTCCACAACATACAGCGGTTGTGTTGTGCCATATACGGATGTTATGCCACGTAATTTTACAGATACGCCTCCCCCGGGCGCACCAGAATTGGCATTGATATATGCTCCTGGAATTTTCCCTTCCAGTGCTTCATCAAATGTTTCTGCAGGAGCCGTTCCGCTTAGCTCTTTAGAAGAAATAGTAGTAACTGCATTAGCAAGATTTCTTCTTTTGACAGTAGTAGCAAAACCTGTAATCACTACTTCATCCAGGTTGGCAACATCTTTATCAAGAAAAATATTTGTTTGCGTTAATGTATCGGTTCTTATTGTCTTTGACTTGTAACCGATAGCACTGATAGTAATATTCGAATTACCTGCATTGGAAATGGCAATCATTCCCTGCGCATCAGCCACCAGCGTTCTTTTGTTATTTACCAGGATCGTAGCGCCGGGGATTGGTTGCCCATTTGTTTCCTTCCCTGTAAATTAAACGTGTTGTTTTGGGCGGAAGAAAGAAATGGCATCATTACCAGCCATACCGCTCCCATAATTGTTATCAATTTTTTCATGTTTGTTAGGGCATTTAAGTTTTTTTGAAAATGAGTAAATTTTATTGTGTGGGTTGATCTGTTGTAAAAATGTAATTGCCATAACCATGTTCAGCAATTTGTTTTGCTCTTAATGGATATGAAGAAAGGTCGGTTGGTGTATTGGCCGCAAGTCCATCCACATAACGATTGAACATGCAAAACATAGCGGCAATCAAAACAGTATCATGAATTTCTCTGTCTGTTGCGTTTGCATTACGTGCATCATCAATTTGTTGTTGCGTTACATACTTGCCACCTTTTTGTACACTGCCTGCAATGCTTAGCAATGCTTTCATTTTATCCGATATATCAGCATGTTCATAATTTTTGTTTACCTGGCTGATGAGTTCATTGTCATCATTCAAATAACAGGTAACAATTGCTCCATGTGATTGCTGGCAATAAAAACAATCATTAAGATTTGAAACATAGGTGGCAATCATTTCGCGTTCTGCCATTGTTAAACCTTCGTTGCTGCGCAGCATTAAATTCGCAAGTTTGCCCATGGGTGTTGCAGTCTCTGGGCTAAAAGCCATCAGGCTTCGTATGCCGGGTAAGTTTTCATCTACATCTATGTGTGGCATAGTTTTTTTTTGTGTTGATTAATTTTTATTTATTTTTTAGTTCATTATATTTCTGTTCTAAAAATTGATAACCCGCCGTTTTATATTCCGGTGTTGATACAGTAAAATGATCGCCGGGATAATAGGCAAATACAAAACCCGCATCAATCTTTTTCATTTCATCATCGAATAAGTGCACGGCATAATTCAATAAAAAATTATCCTGTTCGCCTACAGATACTCTTATCTTTCCTTTAAGATCAGGCGAAAGCTGTTGCCAGTTTGTTCTTACATAAAGAGAAATATCATAGTTCTTCCAATGCTCAATTGTTAACGGATCAATTTCACCGGTTAATGCATTACACAATCTTCTCGGCGAGCCATCATTATTTTTTATACTGAAGACTGCATCAAAAGAATGCATCTGTTCACCGCGATAAATCACGTTTTCCATCTGCAACATATTCTTCATTGTTATCCATGGAAAGCGCCCGGCAATAGTGCCTGCTGCTCTTAATGAACTATCGCTTGCATAAAAAATATTTTTGTCTTCATACAAATCCACCTTTTGAAAACTTCTGAAATCAACAGGATCCGGAGAACTTGACCAGCATGCATCAAACACTTTGGGATAATGTGTTTGCAACCATAAAACAGTCCAGCCGCCACTGCTGTGACCTGTCAACAATCTTGCTTTGTTTGTTCGATATTTTTTTTCAATCTGCGGAATTAATTCCTGTGTAAGCGCATCGCCCCACGGTCCGTTGTTATCACTGTTTGCATACACACAATGACCAAGCGAACAATTGCCATCAAGAAAAACTCTTATACACGGCGTTGTATCAATCGGTAAAGAAGAATTGTTGCTTCCCGAATAATTATGATAATCTCCGCCATAACCCGAAATCCAATACAGCACAGGAAATTTTCGTTCGGGCTCATCATAATATTCTTTTGGAAGAATGATTGCTGCATTAACAGTTGTTGCTCTTTTATAAAATGAAGAAAGCAATGTTGAAGGAACTTTTAGCTCTTTTACAAATTGCGTTTCAGCAAAACTTTTTTCCTTCACAACATCATTGCAAACAATATTGAAAACAGTGTTTGTATTTTTTGTAAGCTGAACAATTGTTGCATCATTATATATATTGCCCGGGCTTTCGGCAATGGAACGACCTCCTTCATTTTTATCCCACACAATTTGTGCGTAGTATTTGCCTCTTTCAATATCAGAAAGCTTAGTTGGATAAGCAATTGCGTTATCATCAAATACAACTTTATTATTCGGCTTTACATTATTAACGGTGATTGAAAAGCAGGGAAATCTTTCAACACCCACCATTTCATCTTTTGGCGTTTTTGATTCTTTTGATAAATACAAAATCACTTTGCCCGAAAAGTTTTCATTAGATGCGGATGATGTAAAACTTGCACTGAACTTTTGTGCATAGGCATGTAAAGTGCCGATAATAATTAAAACTAAAAGACTGCTTGTTTTATATCTGCTCATTGTTAAGAAATTTTTTGTTCAGCGAGTTTTGTTCCTTCCACACGTGCTTTAATTTTTGCAAATGCCGTATCTCTTGATGTAGAAACATCATCTGCAAAAGGTGAGAAGCCGCAATCGTCAGTTGTGCCGAGTTGTTGTAATGAAATTTTTTCTGCTGCTTCTAAAATTGTATCACGAATTTCTTCCGGCGTTTCAATGCGTGGGTTTATAACATTGGTAACGCCAATAAACACGGTTTGATTCGGGCGCAAATTTTCTTTGATGCATTGTAATACATCCTGTTTGTTTTTTTCACCTGCATATTCCAGGAAAAAATTACCTGCATTCAATTCAAACAACAATGGCAATAAATCAGCATAACTTATATCTGCGCTGTGTGTAGAATCATGGTCGCCGCCGGGGCATGAATGCACCCCAATTTTTTTTCTTTCTTCTTCAGAAAAACGTGAAAGCACTTTGTTATTTAAATCAATAAAAGATTTCAATAAATTTTTTGAAGGGTCAAGTTTTAATGCAAGCCTTCCTTCGGTAAAATCAATTTGCACAAGATGAGCGCCTGCGTTTAAACATTTCCTGATGTCTGCTTCTGCCTCATTTACCAAATCATTTATAAATTGTTCGTGCGAATAATTTTCAATGCCTTCCTGCGGATACAATAAACTAATGGCAGACACAGAAATCACTGCCTGTTTAACCGGCAATGATGTTAGTCGCTTTGCTCTCTTTAAATAGCCTTCAGCATACGTTGTGTAATGAAAAGGACCTGTTGTTATTTTTGGCAGTTGCCGTGTATGACCATCTGCAAAAGGAATTACAACACCATTAGGTGAAAGATTTTTTATACCACTGATGGGATACGTTGCGAAGCTGGGTTTTGTTTGTTCGCCATCTGTTATAACAGGCGAGCCTGTTTCTTCAAAGCGCTGAATGGTTTCTTTCAAAGCTTTATCAAACAGTTGCTGTAATTCGTTTTCATTTATTTGTTGTTGTGCATAAGCACCCAATGCATCCACCAAATATTTGGGGCGAGGTACGCTGCCAACAGGATATGTCCTTATTTTCATAATGCTTTATTTATTAGTCAGCGCTTCAAAGCGCCAAACCGTTTGTTATTATTTTATTTATTCAAATCAATATTTGCATAACCTTCTTCTGCACGCATTGCAGCACGCTCAACATAAACATTCCTGTCTTGAGGCGCCCATGTATTTAATCCGTCAACATAACGATTGAACATGCAGAAAGCAGCAGCAATCAAAACGGTATCATGAATTTCTTTATCAGTTGCACCAAGATTTTTTGCATGCTCAATTTGCCCTGTTGTCACATGTTTACCTCCTTTTTGTACGCTGCCTGCAATGCTTAATAATGCTTTTAATTTTGGCGAGATGGATGTTGATTCGTAATCTTTTTTAATATCATCAATGAACTGCGTATCACATTCAAAGTAATATTGTGCCAATGCACCATGCACATTCTGGCAATAGAAACAATCATTTTGTGAAGACACATAAGCACCAATCATTTCACGGTCGCCCCGCGATAATGAATTGTTGTCAGCATGTAATAAAATTTCTGCCAATTCATTTAACGCTTTGCCGGTTTCAGGACTGTATTGCATTGGTCCTCGAATACCGGGTAAATCGTTTTCTAAATTGATAAAAGACAGCCCCCTACCCCCTAAAGGAGAGTTATGAGAGGCAGTTTGATTGTTCATATTTTCTTGTTCATTCATAAATACTGTTTTTTAAATTGGTAATGTTGTTTCTTACTCCCCTTTAGGGGATAAGGGTGTTACATATCCTTTCTCCGCCATCCTTTTCCCCATTTCTTCATATTCTTTTTCATCTGTTGGAGTGAAGCTGGCGAGTCCATCAACATAGCGATTGAACATGCAGAATACCGCAGTAATTAAAACGGTATCATGAATTTCTTTATCAGTTGCACCTTCGTTTCTCGCTGCATCAATGTCTTCTTGTTTTACTTCTCTGCCAAGTATCTGTACTTTGCCAGCGATATTTAACAGCGCCTTCATTTTATCGCTGATATTTGCCCGGTGCATATCTTTCAATACATCATCAACAATATTTTTTTCATCGCCATAGAATGCTTTTGATGCTGCTGCATGACTCATCATGCAAAACATTGTATCATTTCTTTTAGAAACATAAGCCGCAATCAATTCCCTTTCTGCCTCACTTAATGTTGATTCACGCCTTAATAAAACCTGCGCTAATTCGTACAATGGTTTGCCTGTTTCCGGCCGAAACATTGCAAGGCTTCTTATTCCGGGAACACCCTCTTCAACTTTTATGTATGCCATGGTTTAAATTTTTAATAATTAAGGTTTGGAATAACCTTTGGTATCCTTTAAAATCTGCTATCCTGCAACAGAAGTTTCCATGTCCACAGCAGATAATCCTGTTTTTATATTATTTTTTGAAAACAGGGTAAATACTGATCCTATTAAAAAAATGAATGAGAAAGTAAACACTGCATCGCCATAACCGCCCAACAAAGAAACCAGTGCCCCTATGAAGAATACAACAGTGGCGGTAAACAAGCGGCCGATATTAAAACAGAATCCTGTTGCTGAAGCTCTGACGCTTGTAGGAAATAATGACGGAATATATACTGATAAAGCACCCTGGCTTATTCCAAAAAAGAATGTAAGCACGCTCATTTCAATGAATGTCGCCGAGGTAACTGAATCATTCAATTTGAACACGACGCCAGTCATAATGAAGCTTACAATGAAACATAACGTCATAGTATTGCGCATGCCCATCTGGTTCACAATCCAGCCAGAAACAATGCTCCCAATTAAACCAGAGAATGACAACACTATCATCGTGGTGCCACGCAATTCATTGGCCTTATTTATATCGGGTGTAATGCTCTGCACCCATGTTGGCGCCCATGAAAACACAGCCCACAAGCCAATCAGCATAGCACCAAAAACGATTGAACCGTGAATCAGGTTTTTTCTGTAACTCTTTGAAAAGATCCTGGTGCTTGCTTCATTCTGTCCTTTGTCATTCACATTTCTCCAGGCTTCCGGCTCTGCCAAAATAAATATGGCAATGATGGCTACTATCAAAGGAACAACTCCCGAAAAGAAAGCATTTCGCCACTCCGGTATTAAATTATTTAGTGCCCCGGCAATGATAAAACCAACCGGCATTGCCGCAGATACAATTCCTAATGCAATGGCTCTTTTCTTTTCCGGCCACATTTCGGCAATCAAAATATTTGTTGTTACCAATACCCCCCCAATACCAAAGCCTGTGGCAAAACGATAAAAACCTACTATTAACCATGATGATGAAAATGCAGTTAACATTGTAAACAAACCATATAAGACTGTAGATAAAATAACTGCTTTTGAGCGCCCGATCTGATCGCAGATAAATCCCCATGTAAAACCGCCGAACATACTTCCGAATATAAATATGGAGTTGATATAAGCACTAATGGTATTCATTC